>Ga0256405_10000102_pt1 | contig 262613 bp, 217 predicted proteins | sample RumenRJG_02DNA_FD_189096 | JGI IMG/M metagenome (GOLD analysis project Ga0256405, IMG submission 189096) | Bovine rumen microbial communities from Lethbridge, Alberta, Canada - RJG_02 | ecosystem: Host-associated > Mammals > Digestive system > Stomach > Rumen | place: Canada: Alberta...
ACGTCGTCCACTGGAACACGAGGAGGCGGCAGGTTAAACTGAAGGGACTGACCCCGGAGGAGTTCCGGAACCAGTCCCTCGTGGCATGACACTAATTTGGCCGTCCAAGTTTTGGGTCGCAGTTCATTTTGACTCAAAGGGGTGGGACCCTTGTGAGTCAGGGAGGCGTTACTCCTCGCGTCCCGGACGCACGATGATGGGGATGTTGGAGAGCGCCTCCGCGGCCGCCTCTGGCAGGTAGACGGATACGAGCGCGGCGCCTGCGGGAAAGACGGCGCAGCCGTTCTCGTCGATTTCGACGGCGGCCTCTTCGCCCAGCACGCACACCCAGCGCTCGCCGGCATGGGCGGCTCCCACCTCCATCTGCTTCTGGCCACCGTCACGGTGGGAGAGGACCACGGCACATCCCGGTCCCTCTTTGGTTCCTTCGCGGGTCCAACCCACGATGTCTGGCTCGTCAAAGTAGTCGTGCTGCTCGCCATAGGCACAGTTCATGCGAATCTCCATGAGCAGCGGGAGCTCTGCCACGGCGGGGATGCCGTCGTTGGGAAGCCCGTAGAGGTCGGCAAAGAACACGCAGGGATAGCCCGCCTCGCGCAGGAGGGTGAGCGCGTACGCTGCTGGCTTGAACCAGTGCTGCACCGTCGATTCCAGCGACTGGTCGGGCTGCGTGTCATGGTTGTCCACAAAGGTCACGGTGCGGATGGGATCCTCCATGACGAGTGTGTTGTCAAAGATGTGCGTGAAGTCGATGGCGTCGCGGTTTTGGCTGGTGTGGAAGAAGTTGAAGTGCAGGGGGACGTCAAAGAGCGAAAGAGACTCCTCCTCGCCGATGTAGGCCTTGAGCGCGCCCACGTCGTAGAGCCAGTACTCGCCCACCACAAAGAGCTCGTGGTCGACCGAGGCGCGCATGTCGGCGATCCAGCGCTGGTAGAAGGCACGGCTCATGTGCTTGAGGGCGTCAAGGCGCAGTCCGTCGACGCCCGTGGTCTTGAGGTACCACTTGCCCCACTTGACGAGCTGCTTGTACACGCGCTCGTCGGCGAGGTCCACATCCATGCCCATGAGGTAGTCGAAGTTGGCGTTCTCCGTTCCGTCAACGTCGGTCGCCCATTCCTTGTCCTTGAAGAGCCAAACTCCCGAGCGCTTCTCTTTCTCGTTCCAGTCGCAGCCGGTAAAGCAGCTGGCATCCCACGTGAAGCGGTCGAGCTTGCCGGCGCGCCCAGGAAAGGTGAAGCGCGACCAGGTGCTGATCGTGCTGGGCTCCTCCTCAAGGACGTGGGTGCGGTCGTGGGGGTCGACCTCGAAGGCCTCGACCTCCTCAAGCTCGTCTCCGCCCAGCCTGTGGTTGAGCACGATGTCTCCCAGGACCTGGATGCCCTCTGCCTGGATGGCCTTGATACAGGCCACGTATTCCTCGCGCGTGCCATACTTGGTGCGCACGGTGCCGCGCTGGTCAAATTCGCCCAGGTCCCAGAGGTCGTAGACGCCATAGCCGACGTCATTCTCCCCATCCTGGCCCTTGTAGGCGGGCGGGAGCCACACGGCGGTGAAGCCGCGTGCGGCAAGCTCTGGCGCGCGCTCGGCCATGCGACGCCAGTGCTGGCCATCTGGGGGCAGATACCAGCTAAAACCTTGGAGCATCATTCCGTTCAAGTACGCATCCTTTGTCCGCAGTTGCTGACACTATGATACCCAACTGCGGGAATGCTCACACAGGCGCGCCACTTTGCCCATATCTCCTCGGGAGTGCCCTGGGTGCGGATTGGTTTCCAACGAAAGGCCGACACCCTGGCTGCCGCTAGGGGAGTAGCTCCCAGCGGAAGCCAAGGCGTCGGTGCCAAAGAAGCTATGATAAAGCGGTATGCAGTAATGAGAGAAAGGTGTTTCCATGGCCATCCACAACCTGATCCCCGCAACCAACGGCAACGTCTACATTCCCATGGGCGAGCGCGACGGCGACGAGTCCATCGTCTGGTTTACGCGCGATATCTCTCCCGAGGGCCTGCGCAAGGCGGTCGCCAAGGTGGCGCCGCATCTGACGGGCAAGGTGGCCGTCAAGCTTCACACGGGCGAGCAGCACGGCCCCAACATCATCCCCTCCGCCTGGGTCAAGGAGCTCATCGACAACGACCTTCCCGATGCCACGATCATCGAGACCAACACCTACTACGAGGGTGATCGCGACACCACCGAGAAGCACCTCAAGACCCTCGAGGTCAACGGCTGGACGTTCTGCCCCGTGGACATCACGGACGACGAGGGCTACGTGGAGTTCCCCGTCGAGGGCGGCCGCTGGTTTGACACCATGGCTGTGGGCTCCCATCTGCCCAACTACGACTCCATGCTCACCCTCACCCACTTCAAGGGCCACATGATGGGCGGCTTTGGCGGCTCCAACAAGAACATCGGCATCGGCTGCGCCTCCGGCAAGGAGGGCAAGAAGTGGATCCATTCCCAGACCTCCGATAACGGCCAGACCTGGGGGGCCCAGTGGAGCGTGGCGCAAGAGGAGCTCATGGAGAAGATCACCGAGTCCACCAAGGCGACCATCGACCACTTTGGCGAGCACGTGGTCTATGTCAACGTCATGCGCAACATGAGCGTGAGCTGCGACTGCGAGGGCACCGCGGCCCAGCCCGTCGTGACGCCCAACGTGGGCATCCTCGCCTCGACGGACATCTGCGCCATCGACTCCGCATGCGTGGACCTGGTCTGGGCCATGACCGACGCGGGCCTCGTGCACAACCACGACCTGGTGGAGCGCATCACCAGTCGCCATGGCCTGCGTCAGCTCTCCTACATGCACGAGATGGGCATGGGCAACTGGCGCTACAAGCTGCTTGACCTCGATGCCGACGAGGCCGAGGTCGCGGTTGCGGATGCCGTGAAGCACGTGGTCCCCTTCGAGGGATAGCAAGGCGGGCCAAGGCCGAAGGAGCTGCCATGAGGGTCGTGCCGTACACGCCGGAGCACAGGGACGAGATGCGTGCCGTCTGCCTTGCCACGGCAAGCGAGCGCGCACGCACGGACCCCACGCACGCTGAGTTTACGCTGCTCATGTACTGTGACCCATACCTCGAGCACGGTTTGGCATACATGCTGGTGGACGACGAGGGCGTTGCCCATGGGTACGTGCTGGGCTGTGAGGACTTTGGAAGCTGGAAGCCGCTCTTTGAGCCCTACGCCAAGAAGATCCGTGCGCTGTCGAGCGAGTACGCGGCACGCGTGGACGAAGAGCTCGCATACTTTGAGGAGAAGGCCGACCTCTATCCCGCGCATCTGCACATCGACATCGAGGAACCCTATACGGGCGGCGGGAACGGCCGCCGCCTGATGGAGACCCTGCTCGACACGATGCGCGCACACGGGGTGAGGGGCATCACCTTTGGTGCGGCACCCAACAATGCGCGTGCGGTGGGCTTTTACGAGCACCTGGGCTTTGTGCAGCTCACCGAGCACAAGGAGGGCGAGGGCTACAGCTTTGGCATGACGCTGTGAGACGTGTTCTCATGCGCCATGATTGAGTGAGGGCCTGTTTGGGTAGATTGAACATCACAGAGCACGTTATCAGGGAGTGATGTCTATCATGCAGGAGTTCTTTAGCAAGCTGCGCAGCAACGTGCAGACGTTCATGGCGGGAAGGTATGGTGGCGACCAGCTGGGTACGGTCTTGGTGCTGGTGTCGCTCATCCTTTCGATTCTATCCAACTGGGTTGGCCGTTGGATGGGCATCTTGGCATTGGTCCTGCTGGTGGTTGCCTTTGCGCGGATCCTCTCCACGAACCATGCCGCGCGCCAGCAGGAGAACCGTGCCTTCATGACCTTCTTCACCAAGCCTGGGGCATGGTTCCATCGCCAGAAGGTCAAGTTTGACAACCGCAAGACCAAGGCGTACGTGCGCTGCCCGCACTGCCATGCGGAGTTTGCTCTGCCCAAGGGCAAGGGCAAGCTCAGGGCCACGTGCCCCAAGTGCGGCGAGAAGTCGGTGCACGAGGTGTAAGCCCTGGCGTTTCCCAACCGCCTCTTGCCATGACGGCAAGGGGCGGTTTCTTTTCTGCGTGAGTCACGACCGATGAGAGGTGCCACATGGGGGTTCTCAAGTACGTACGCGTTGACTGGCGGCAGGTCGTGGCCCTGCTTGTGCTCACGCTCCTGGGCGCCGCGACCGAGATGGGCTTGCCCACGCTGCTTGCGCGCATGATCGATGACGGAGTTGCGGCGGGCGCCCAAGAGGTGATCGTGGGCATTGCCGTTGCCATGGTGGTGCTCGCCCTCGTGGGATGCGTCTCCTCCTTTGTCTCCATGGTGCTCTCGGCGCGCATCTCGACAAGGCTTGCCGCCGACCTCCGTTCCCGGATCTTTCGCAAGGTGCAGAGCTTCTCGTCTGCGGACATGGACCGCTTTGGCACGGCAAGCCTGGTCACGCGATCGACCTCGGACGTATCGAACGTGCAGATGTTCGTGACGATGCTCATGATGATTGGCGTCATGGCACCGCTCATGCTGGTTGCGGGACTTGTCCTGTCGAGTGCCACGGGTGGACGGGTGAGCGTCGTCCTCCTGGTGTCGGTGCCCGTGCTCTTTGTTCTTGCCGCGCTCATCATGCGGGTGGTCTCACGGCTTTCCAAGCAGATGCGCAAGCGCCTGGACAACCTCAATCGGGTCTTTCTGGAGACGCTCGAGGGCGTGCGACCCATCCGCGCCTTTGGCCGCGAGGAGTACGAGATCGAGCGCTTTGGCGAGGCGAATGCGGCGCATGCCGAGGTCGCCATCGCACAGGGAAGGCTCATGGCCCTGCTCATGCCCCTCATCGGCGTCATCTTTGGCTTCACCACGACAGGCGTGCTGTGGCTCGGGTCGGGCTTTGTGGCTGATGGCGTAATGGAGGTCGGCGCGCTTGTGGCAAACGTGCAGTACATCTCTATGATTCTCATGTCCATCATGATGGTCTCTGCCGTGATCATGATGTATCCCAACTTCTCGGCATGCGCGGGGCGCATCTGTGAGGTGCTCGACTCCGAGCCGTCCATCGTGGACGGGACGTGCTCGCTGGCAGAGCGCACGAGCAAAGGTAGGCTCGAGTTCCAGCACGTGAGCTTCCAGTACGAGAGCGCCGAGGAGCCCGTCCTGCGTGACCTGACCTTCACCTGCGAGCCAGGTACGGTCACCGCCATCATCGGCCCTACGGGAAGCGGCAAGTCAAGCGTGCTCAGGCTCGTCCCGCGGCTCTTTGACGTGACGTTCGGCAACGTCCTTGTCGACGGAATCAACGTCAAGCGCTACGCGCTGTCGGACCTCCGCTCCCTCATGGGGTACGTGCCGCAGAAGAACGTGCTCTTCTCGGGAGACGTGGCGAGCAACCTCAACTGGGGAGACGAGCGGGGTGACGACGCCGCTTGGCATCGCGCGCTCGACATCTCGTGCGCGCGCGACTTTGTCGAGGAGAAGGATGGCGACGTCCACGCCGAGGTGTCGCAGGGCGGGACGAACTTCAGCGGCGGGCAGCGCCAGCGCCTTGCCATCGCACGCGCCATCATGCGCGATGCGGAGTTCTACCTGTTTGACGACTCATTCTCGGCGCTTGACATGAAGACGGACCGAACCTTGCGCGACAACATTCGCAGGGAGCTGGGGGACGCGACGGTACTCATCGTGGCACAGCGCGTGGGGACCATCGTCGATGCTGACCAGATCATCGTGCTGGACGACGGGATCTGCGTGGGCAAGGGGACTCACGAGGAGCTGCTTGGTTCGTGCGAGATGTATCGTGAGATCGCGACCCTGCAGCTGGGCGAGCAGGCCGTGGTCGACACGCTGCGCAAGGCGGCGGGCCTGCCCCCACAGGGCCGCAGCAAGGGAGCAAACCGTGCCGCGGAGCCTGCCCTTGCCTCGGAAGGAGGTGAGCGCTGATGCCGGGACCTCACTCCAGCCGCGGTGACCTTCGCCGTGCCCGCGACACCAAGGGTGCCGCGCTTCGTCTGCTCGGATACCTCAAGCCATATGCGGCGCAGCTGACGCTTGTGGTCGTGATGACCCTTGCCACCTCGGCGTTCTCCGTCCTTCAGCCGAGCATATCGGGCAACGTCACCACCGAGCTCTACAACGGCGTCACCTCGGGCCAGTTTGCGTGGCCGCACATCACGCAGCTGCTCCTGACTCTCGCGGGCATCTATCTGGCCTCGTCGGCGTTCCAGGCGCTGCAGGGCGTCATCATGAACCGCATGACGACCAAGGTGCTTCAGGGGATGCGTGACGAGATCGACGAGAAGGTGCATCGCCTGCCGCTTGACTATTACGACGCGCGCACCAGCGGAGAGATCCTCTCCGTCATCACCAACGACGTGGACATGGTGGATGGCGCCATCAGCCGCAACCTCACGCAGCTCGTGAGCCAGCTCGTCACCGTGGTGGGCATCTTCGTGATGATGGTACGCATATCGGGATGGCTGACGCTCATTGCCGTCCTGATGGTGCCCATCTCGCTTGTGGCGTCGCTGGGCGTCATCACCAAGAGCCGTACCTACTTTGCCGACCAGCAGAGCCAGCTGGGCGACCTCAACGGATACATCGAGGAGCTCTATGACGGCCAGAACGTGGTGCAGGCGTTCAACTACCAGCAGCGCGCGATCGAGCGCTTTGACGAGCTGAACGAGCGGCTAGCAACGACGGCGCGCAAGGCATCGGTGACGTCCGGTGCGGTGCGTCCCATAACGATGACGGTGACCAACCTGGGCTATGCGCTTTCGGCGGCACTGGGCTGCCTGTTTGCCCTGCAGGGACGCATCGCTGTGGGTGACGTCCAGGCCATGCTGCAATACTCTCGTCAGTTCTCGCAGCCCTTCACCCAGATTGCCGCCATGGCAGGTGGTCTTGCCGCGGCCATGGCCGCAGCGGAGCGCATCTTTGACCTGCTGGATGCCGCCGAGCAGCTGCCTGACCCCGAAGAGCCGAGCGTTCCCGCCAGCCGCGAGGGGCGCGTGTCGTTTGAGCACGTGCGCTTTGGCTATGCTCCAGGCAAGGAGCTGATGCACGACGTGAGCTTTGCCGTTGAGCCAGGGCAGAAGGTGGCGATCGTCGGTCCCACGGGAGCGGGCAAGACCACGCTCGTGAACCTCCTCATGCGCTTCTACGAGGTGGGCGGGGGCGACATCGTGGTCGACGGCGTTCCCTCACGCGACATGGCGCGCTCTGAGCTGCGCAGCCGCTTTGGCATGGTGCTGCAGGACACGTGGCTCTTTGAGGGCACCGTGCGCGACAACCTTGCCTATGGGCGCGCGGGTGCGACAGAGGAGGACGTGGTGCGAGCCGCGAAGGCCGCAAGTGTGGACTCCATCATTCGCACGATGCCGGGCAGCTACGACATGGTTCTCTCGTCGGGTGCGGAAAACGTGAGCCAGGGCGAACGGCAGCTGCTCACCATTGCCCGCGCGCTCGTGGCTGACCCCGAGATCATGATCTTGGACGAGGCCACCTCAAACGTGGACGCGCGCACCGAGCAGGTGATCCAGGAGGCCATGGCGGAGCTGCTCAAGGGCCGTACGAGCTTCGTCATCGCGCACCGGCTCTCGACGATTCGTGACGCCGACAAGATCTTGTACATGGAGCACGGCGACATCCTCGAGACGGGCACACACGACGAGCTCATGGCGCTGGATGGCAAGTATGCGGCGCTCTACAACTCGCAGTTTGCCTGAGTGATGTCTTACTGGGGGCGAAGGGAGGTCTGACTAACGTTTTGTTAGTCAGATTTCCCCAACTCCCGTGGTTTTTACCCTGACGAGGAGAGCTGACTAACGTTTTGTTAGTCAGCTCTTCCCACTCACGTAAGGTCACAAAAGAGGACCCGTGTGCCATACTCCTCGAAGAGGGGAAGCACGTCATCCATCTCTACAAACAGGGTTGCTGTGTTCACCAGTGGGTGTGCGTCAAATCGTGCATGACGCAAGTTCTCGTCAAAGACGAGCGTCACCTCGTGAGCACTGTCGTTGAGCACGCCGAACGGTGTGACAGATCCTGGCTTAAGGCCGAGTTTGTCGCGAAGCAGAGTTTCGCTTGCAAAGGAAAGTCGCCTACTCCCCAGGCGCTCGTGAAGATGTCGTAGGTCGACCTTTGTCTCTACCAAGGCGCATACCAGAAAGAACTGCCGCTTCTTGTCATCGCGTAAAAAGAGGTTCTTGGTGGCGACGCCTTGGTCAGGCACGACTTTAGCCGCCTCCGCCACGGTCATGACCGCCTCATGTTGAGCCACCTCATAGGGTATGCCCCACTTATCAAGCAGGGCATACAACGCGTTTTCGGTCAGTGACATAGGCTTGACCTCCGCTCACCCGACAAGGCTCCTACGGGGAAAGCATACCTTCAAGATGTCATGGTGAGGAGATTGACAACCCTCATTTGACGAGATATATTTATCACATAGCTACAGCCTTTTCGCGAACTGGTTTCGCACCATCCCAAACCTGCATCGTTGTCAAATGAGAGAGGACTCTCATGTCCATTCTGCTTAGCCATAACTCATCGCTCGAACGCCTGCGCTCTGTCCCTCCCCAGGTAGACCGCGCGTCTTCCGTACGCGAGGTTCTTTCTATAGATCAGTTTGCTCGTGCGGGACGCAGGCTTTCAGAGAAGGACCTTCGTGCGTTTGGGCTTCTGCAGCGCCCCTTTCATAAGACGGTCCCGTCTGCGCGACATGCCAGCGGTAACGACGCGATGCAGGTGCATCGCAGCCATCTTGATAAGCTGCCTGCTGGCTTGGTGCGCCTGGTTAGTGGTGACGTGTACACCGCTGGACCCGAGCTTACCTTTATTCAGATGGCAGGGGAGACCTCCCTCGTTGGTGCGGTGGTGCTCGGGCATGAGCTATGTGGCACGTACTCCCACTTTGCACAGATGATCTCTGGGTTTTACGAAAGGCCGGCGCTCACCAGCGTGTCACGACTGAGAGAGGTGCTAACAGGCGTGAGCGGGATGCAAGGAGCCGATGCGGCACGCACAGCGCTGCGGTGGATACGTGACGGAAGCGCAAGCCCGATGGAGACGGTTGTCTCCTGCATGCTCAACCTGCCTAACGACCTTGGGGGATTTGGGCTGGTGGTGCCCGAGCTCAACTACAAGGTCAAGCTGAATGCGGCGGAGGCACAGATTGCGGGGACGGACGAGCCACGTATCGACACGGCCTATCCCGACTCATTGATTGGCATCGAGTTTGACGGCGTGAATTACCACCGTGATGCGGAACACGATCGCAAGCGACGCGAGGCGCTTGCCCATAAAGGGTGGACCATCTATGTCCTTAACGTCGACGAGCTGATGACCTATCCCAAGCTGAAGGAGAAGATCGCGTTGCTTGATGGGGTTCCTCGAGCCCCTGGGCAGGAGATGCCGACGGATGGTGTGGCTCGAAACCTGCTCAAGAGGTTGCTCAAAGCCACGCGTTGTGGTGTGGGCATCAATGCGGCACTCTTTGGGATAGGGGTGCCAAAGGGGAAGGTCAAGGTCCATCTCTAAGGTTGGCAGATAAGCACAGGTAAGGAGAGCTGACTAACAAAACATTAGTCAGTTGTCCTGGATGGGGTCGAATACGCAGGGGTTTGGGAGGGCTGACTAATCAATCATTAGTCGGCTCTTGTCACAGGTAGTTTGTGACTTGACGTGACATGTGGCCGTATTTCCCCAAACCGTAATCTTGCCGTGCCATAATCCTTGCTTGTTGGAGGTGAGGGTCGTGAGCAGGCTGGTCGAGCAGGCAGAGAAGTTCTCCGTCGTGGGAGCCATTGCCTTTGCCCTCGACTACCTCATCCTCATGCTGCTCACCTTTCATCTGGGGATGCGTCCCGTCGATGCGGCGGGCATATCCTTTGTGGTGGTCAACCTCTTCACGTACTATGCCGAGATGCGCTATGTCTTCACGCATCGCAAGGACTGGTCTCGGATGAGGGAGTTCCTCGCCTTCTTTGGCCTGCTGTTTGTGGGCATGATCATCAACGAGGTCATCGTGGAGGTCGTCGTTCGCTTGCTGGGAACGACGCGCCTGACGGTCTCGGTGGCAAAGGTCCTCGCTAGCCTTTGCGTTACGACGTGGAACTTCTACAGCCGCAGGCGCTGGCTTGACGGCAGTGAGCAGGCATAGGACCCTCCAGGGCGCCCACCGCACAGCTCCCTGTCAGCGCATGCCGGTAAGGTAGCTATCGACAACCTCAAGACGGCTTGTGCAGCCGGTCTTCTCCATGATGTTGTGCACGTGATACTTGATGGTGCGCTCGGTCACGAAGAGCTCGGTTGCGATTTCCGCGTTGGTCCTGCCGGCTATGAGCAGGGGCAGGACCTCGCGTTCGCGCGCCGAGAGACCATGGTCGGTGCAAAACTGCGCAAACAGCTCACTCTCGTCCCGCTTGGGCTCGACAGCCTCAGGGGGCGCGTTGTACAGCTTCTGCTCCAACATGAACAGGAGTGCCATCGAGATGGCAAAGACCATGGTGGTCGCGGCAACGTGAACGAGTGGCCAGTGTGCGAGCGAAAGGGATAGTTCCGTCCCGAAAGCATCCCCGATACGGCCAAAGAGCATGCCCAGTGCCGCGACCCATGGCAAGCCCTCACGCCTTGCCAAATCTGCCGTCAGCGTCACGCGAAACACCGTGAAGAAGCCGAAGAGCAGGTATTCCAGCGACCAAAGCAGGATGGGAGGTGCGCCTGCTCCAAGCAGTGACAGGGTGAGGAAGGGGAGGGCGAGCGACGCCGCGCAAAGGGCCATGCTCACTCGGCGATCGCGGTCAGCCACGATTCCTGCCGCCACGAGACCGATGCCGTAGAGCACGCGTGACAGCTCGAGGTCGACGCTTTCCGCCAGGTCTTCGGTGGGGAAGGCAAACCCGACATTCTTCACGAGGCTCACCATGGTCACCGTGATGAAGGCAAGTACAAGCAGAGCCTTCTCAGGCCTCTCCTCTGGTGTCGCACCGTCGGCGGCCTGCAGGCCCTCGTTAATCCGCGAGCCTTGCGCCTCTCGACGGATTGTCCATAGCACGACCGCCGTGAGAGCCACGCAGACGGCAAGGCACGGAATACCTCCCGTCATCATTCCTCCGCCCACAAGCGAGAGAAGCCAACTCGCCACCGTAGAGACCCCATACGCGCATCCAAAGGCCGTTCCCAGCTGGTCGGATTCGACCGACAAGACGAGCCGTACAAGGTAGTAGCCCTGCAGCATGCCACAGATGGCATTGGCGAGGTAGCCGAAGGCAAGGGTAGTGGCAAGGCTGTCAGCGAGCGTCGAAGGAGCGATGAGTAGGGTATATCCCGCTGCGGAGGCGAGCGCGAGCTGTTCTTGCCGCGCCCTGTCCGTGGTCCGTTCCAGCGAGACGAACACGCCGATGCCCACGGACTGAATCAGGTATCCCAGCACCAGCGTCAGGACTTCGGTCTGCGTGGGTCCGGCAAGCGTCATCACGTGCCTCATCCACGACAGCCATCCGGTGGAGGCAAGCAGGAAGCAGCTTCCCACGAGTAGTGCCGTATTGAGCAACAGACGCTCGACGGAAGTCTCGCCTTCGCTCATGTGCACCTCCTCGGGGCCCATCTTTCAGGATTGCTAGACGCTTCGATAATACGCCGTCACCACCTGTACCATGCATAAGTGCGAGGGTGAAAACGCGCAGGTACACCCCACCTGTACCAAAACTGTACCCCTTTTGGGCGAGCTGTCCTTGAATGAGTCTGGCCACCTTTATCCATCCCTTCAGAATGATGCTTGTGTACTTGGTGCCCTGCCCGTGGTTGGCGTCGCGGGCGGGACTGTGCTGTCAGAAACGCCTGAACCGCTGTATTGGTGGCGGATTCGACGGAAAGGTGACCGATTGCCATGACGATCATGAAGAGGCTGAACCAAAGACGCTTCAAGGAAGCTGTCGCACTGTTTGTCACGCTGTCACTCGTGTGGGGCCTCATCCCTTCCAGCGTGCTGGCGCTTGCCCAGGGTGAGGGTGAGGAAGCCGCTGCCGAGGAAGTGACCGAACAGGCAGAGACGACCGCAGACGAGACGCAGCCGGCAGGGGAGGAGGCGAAGTCTGAAGAGACGGATGCTCCCGAAGAGCCTGCCGTGGCTGAAGCATCAAGTGGCGATGAGGAGCCTGCAGAGTCTGACGCTCCGCAGGCAACCGAAGACGAGGCGGAACCTTCCAAGGAGGTGACGCCGTCTGCCGACAAGGCTGCAGGCAAGGATGCGGCCGCAACGGAGCCTCTCCCCACGCTGGTCCCCCAGGCTGACACGCCAACGGCCGTAGACGAGGTACTTATTGCTGTCTCTGCACCCACGGCAGGGGAAACCTCGTCCTCAGCTCCGGGTGCCTTCTCACTTGGGAGCGGCTACCACGTCACAACTGCGAACTGGTGTGATGAGGAGGGCAACGAGCTTGGATCTACCGTTACCTTTGTAGCTGGCGAGACGTATTACCTATCGGTATTGGTTAAGGCTGAAGAGGGCTATGCGTTCCCCCAAGGGAGCTCGGGAACTACCTTCGATGCTGAGGGCGGCAATCTCTTGAGCTCGTCGGTCACAAATTTGGCGGACAGCGAGGGTGTCATCCAATCCTGGGCTGTACTCGTTATCAGCGTCAAGGCAACGGCTGAGTCGTCCTTCTTTGGAGTGCTCATCACGGATGTCGATGACACGGGAAACCCAGGAGGTTCCTATTGGATGGACTATCCCGGCATGGAGGGATCCCCTTCGCGGACGAGTCCTTCCAACAACTTCGTTGAGGATGGCGGCAAGGTGCGTCTCGAGGCCTTCCCCGAGGATGGACGCAAGTTCGTGGGTTGGTATCAAGGCGACCCCGACAGAGCGGAAGGCAAGCTCTATGTGGGCAATCCGCTTTCGACCAATCGGACCTACGAGTTTGACGCACCAATCAGCCTTGCTCGTCCGTACATCTGCGCCGTCTTCGAGCAAGACGACTCTCCCCAGGGAGACCAGGTGCAGATGTGGGTCGGAAACACCAAGGTAATCGGCCCAGACAGTTCCGCCCAAGGAGGAAAGGTCGCGGTCAAGTACACGCCGAGCGCTGGCGTGTACCCCGAGATCGTGTCCAAGGACGGAACGAATTATGTTGCTGGCGAGGTCCTGCAGTTCTATAAGGGCGACGAGTGCACCGTCTACCAGCAGGCGGATGAGGGATTCCGCTTTGTGGGCTGGTATCACGTGAACATCGAGTGGGCTCCTGGCGAGACCCTTGCGTGGGAGGGCGAAGCCATCTCAACCGAGGCGAGCTTCACTTACAAGCCAGGCGTGACAGTCGTCGCAGGTGACAGCGAGCCCCTGCGCTATGTCTGTGCCGTGTTTGAGGAGGATGCCGTCGAGACCTACACGGTTTCGTTTGACCCGGGCACAGGTCAGGGCAGCATGGACTCAGCGACGGTCAAAGCAGGTGAGGAGTATGAGCTACCTTCCTGCGGCTTCACCCATGCCAACCCCGCGCGGACGTTCTACAAGTGGTCCGTGGACGGCGAGCTCAAGAGTCCTGGCGATACGATTACCGTAAGCAAGGACACGGAGGTCATCGCGCAATGGCTCGACACGGGCAGGGCCAAGACGATCGATACCTCTGTCGACAGGAGCAACAGCGAGGTCGTGGGCACGCTGTTGCTCACGGACGCACGGACAGGCGAGGTGACGGAAGTGGTCGCCTTTGACGAGGTGACCGCCTCTGAGTTCACACAGCCGTCCAACCCGACGGTTCAGGCGATGATTGGGGAAGCCAAGGAGTCTGCGGCAGCAAAGGCTCAGGAAATCGCTGGTGGCCACGAGGTGACGATTAAAACCGAAAGCGTCTCTAATCCTCGAATTGTGAAAACGATCGACAATCGCACGACTACCTTCTTCGTGAATACCGACGATGCGGGCGACTACGCCATGTACCTGATCGTTGACGGAGAGTGGGCACATCATTGGCGCTATGACGTGACGGTTGAGGCGGAGTATGAGAGCAGCGTTGCGCTCACGCTGCATTGGTCGTCCGTTGATGGCGTCGACCTCATGGAACCCATCACGATTGACACTGCGCCAGGGACCCGCCTAGATGACGCTTTGAAGGCAGCTGGCAAGCCCTATGTCGACCTCTTTACTAAGGATGGCTACGAGGACTACGGCTATAGGTCGCTCAACTCCTTCGACAGCTACGCTGACGAGGATGCCTTCTACCATGATTGCGTCGGCGATGATTACCTTATCGAGGGCGACGTTGATATCTATGTCGTGATGTTCAAAGAACTGGATGCGGTCGAGATCTCCATTGTGGTCCCCACCTGTGGCAGCACGGACGCCCCAGCGGTTTCCGTTTTGAACGGAGAGTGCAGTCTTGATCGCATACCTCGATGGGTCAAGGACGCGCAGTCGCATGGGCCGTACGAAGACGCGCTTGTTGGTGGTAACGAATATCTCGCCGAGGTTTGGCTGGTTGAGGACTTCCACTATTTCTTGGCCGATGATGTGCGGGTCACCGTTAACGGCGGAGAGTTTGTATCGGCAGAGCAAACCCCCGACGGGCGCCTTGGCGTCATCGCCAAGGTGGCCGTGGAACACGATCCAGCCGACTCCGTGAACGAAAACGTGACCGAACCCACCTGCACCAGGGCAGGCAGCCACGACGAGGTTGTTTACTGCGAAGGCTGTGGCGATGAGATAAGTCGCAAGACGGTGGAGGATGCCGCCCTCGGTCATGACTGGGGCGCATGGGTTGTGGACATCGAGGCGACGGATGAGGCCGAAGGCCTGCAGCATCGCGCGTGCACGCGCTGCAAAGAGGTTGAGGAGCAGGTCATTCCCAAGGTGAAGGTTGCGTATCAGCTTGTCGCTGGTGCGGGCCAGACGCATGTCCTGGGAGATGGATCAGACCTGAGCTTCACCTTCAAACGTAATGTGCGCGACGAGGTGGCGTTCGACCACTTTGGCGGTGTGCGCGTGGATGGTAAGCTGCTCTCCGACAAGGCCTATGTCGCAAAGGCCGGAAGCGTGGTTGTGACGCTGAACGCGAGCTACCTAGATACGCTCGCTGTCGGCGAGCACACGATGACGGCTCAGTTTGACGATGCCGATGACGTGGACGTGACGTTCACGGTTGCCTCAAAGGAGGAGCCGGCGCCGACTCCGGAGCCGAAGAAGGATGACGCCAAGCCGTCAAAGGGCAAGGCGCTTCCGCAGACGGGTGACGTGTTTGCTCTGGTGAGCCTTGTATCGCTGACGCTGGCCCTTCTCGGGCTTGCGATGACACTTGCGGGTCGTCGCATTCACGACTGCTAACCTGCATCCGACTACGCCTTTTTCGCTGCCCCGCGCTTGTGTGTGGGGCAGCGTCATTTTGCCCTCACGTCACAGACTGGGGCTGAGCGGGCTGGTTGTGACCAGAAATACCCTTCGGACGTCACAACCAGTCGGGGCCGGGGCTCGTTGTGACACAGAACGAGTCGCCCGCGGGCTTTGCCCTACCACGTATGCGTGGTGAAGAGGGGGTCGTCTTCCCACAGGCAGACCTCGCCGGCCGCAAGGGAGCGCCTCACGTCGATGATGCGCTGGTTTGAGGACCCGCGAAAGCGAAGGGTGATGTCCTTCTTCTCCTGAACAAACGGCCCGTCGACAAGCACGTCAACGAGGGAGAGCATCTCCTGCACCGTGTCGGTATGGGCGCGACTCGGGCCTTCGAGAAGCTGGTCCCACGTGAAGCCCGAATAGGCCCACACGTTCTTGGAGGGCTGCTCGGCGCGCACGCGCGTGAGGAGAGAGATAAGTGCAGGCTGGTTCTCCGGCTCAAACGGCTCGCCGCCCAGAAGCGTTAGGCCGTCCACATACGCAGGTTCAAGGCTCTCAAGAATCTTGTCCTCAACCTCGAGCGTGAAGTCCTCACCCGCCTCAAATGCCCACGTCCCTGGGTTAAAGCACTGCGGGCAGTGATGCCGGCATCCCGAGACAAAGAGCGTAGTCCTCACGCCCGCCCCATTGGCAATATCACAAAACTTGATCTCCGAGTAATTCATAACCCACTGCTCCAAAATGTCCCCAAATGCGTACGTACTGGAAGAGGGCCAGCAATAACCCCTCCAGGCGAGTTCCGCAGCGAAGCGAGGACTGTTTGAGCCTGGAGGGGTTATTGCTGGCCCCGCGTTGCTTACAGGTGCAGCACGCGATCCTTGATCTCTTGCGTGCGGCCCTGGTTCCAGTACTGGGTGCCGATGTATCCGCAGGTGCGGCGCGCGACGTTCATCTTGGACTGGTCATGGTTGCCGCAGTTGGGGCACTCCCACACGAGCTTGCCGTCATCCTCCACGATCTGGATCTCTCCGTCGTAGCCGCAGCACTGGCAGTAGTCGCTCTTGGTGTTGAGCTCGGCGTACATGATGTTGTCGTAGATGAACTGCATGACCTTGATGACGGCCTCGAGGTTGTCCTGCATGTTGGGGACCTCGACGTAGGAGATGGCGCCGCCGGGGGACAGGCGCTGGAAGGCGCTCTCAAAGCGCAGCTTGGTGAAGGCGTCGATCTCTTCCGTCACATGGACGTGGTAGCTGTTGGTGATGTAGCCCTTGTCGGTGACGCCCTGCACGATGCCAAAGCGGCGCTGCAGGCACTTGGCGAACTTGTAGGTCACGGACTCGATGGGCGTGCCGTAGACGGAGTAGTCGATGTCCTCGGCGAGCTTCCACTCGGCGCACTTGTCGTTCATCTTCTGCATGACGGAGAGGGCAAACTCCGTGGCCTGTGCGTCGGTGTGGGAGTAGCCGGTCATGTACTTGACGCACTCATAGAGGCCTGCGTAGCCCAGGCTGATGGTGGAGTAGCCGCCGTAGAGCAGGGGATCGATCTTCTCGCCCTTGTTGAGGCGGGCCAGCGCGCCGTACTGCCACAGGATGGGTGCGGCGTCGGAAAGGGTGCCCTTCAGGCGCTCGTGACGGCAGCGAAGCGCACGGTGGCAGAGCTCCAGGCGCTCCTCGAAGATCTGCCAGAAGCGGTCCATGTCGCGGCCGGAGGAAAGCGCCACGTCAGGCAGGTTGATGGTGACGACACCCTGGTTGAAGCGGCCATAGTACTTGGGCTTGCCCGGCTCGTAGTTCTTGGCGCGCGCGACGTTGCCATAGCCGTTGCCGGAGCGGTCCGGCGTCAGGAACGAGCGGCAGCCCATGCAGGTGTAGGTGTCTCCCTCGCCCTCGACCTCGCCCTTGGAGAGCTTGTATTCCTTCATCTTCTTCTCGGAGATGTAGTCGGGCACCATGCGCTTGGCGGTGCACTTGGCGGCGAGCTTGGTGAGGTAGAAGTAGGGGGTGCCCTCGGTCAGGTTGTCGGGTTCGAGCACGTAGATGAGCTTGGGGAAGGCTGGCGTGATCCAGACGCCCTTCTCGTTCTTGACGCCCTGGTAGCGCTGACGCAGCATCTCCTCGATGATGAGGGCGAGGTCGGCCTTCTCCTGGGGGTTGCGCGCCTCGTTGAGGTACATGAACACGGTGATGAACGGAGCCTGGCCGTTGGTGGTCATGAGGGTGACGACCTGGTACTGGATGGTCTGGACGCCGCGGGCGACCTCCTCGCGCAGGCGCTTCTCGACCATCTCGTCAATCTGCTCGGGTGAGGCCTTGAAGCCGATGGTCTCCATCTCGGAATAGACGGAGCGGCGGATCTTCTTGCGGCTGACGTCCACGAAGGGGGCGAGGTGCGTCAGCGAGATGGACTGGCCGCCATACTGGCAGCTCGCGACCTGCGCGATGATCTGCGTGGCGATGTTGCAGGCGGTCGAGAAGCTGTGTGGGCGCTCGATGAGCGTGCCGGAGATGACGGTGCCGTTCTGCAGCATGTCCTCGAGGTTCACGAGGTCGCAGTTATGCATGTGCTGGGCGTAGTAGTCAGCGTCGTGGAAGTGGATGATGCCCTCGTTGTGGGCGTCGACGACCTCCGCGGGGAGCAGGGCGCGCATGGTGAGGTCCTTGGAGACCTCGCCGGCCATGTAGTCACGCTGGACCGAGACGACGGTGGGGTTCTTGTTGGAGTTCTCCTGCTTGACCTCTTCGTTGTTGCTCTCGATGAGCGTGAGGATCTTGTCGTCGGTGGTGTTCTTCTGGCGCTTCTGGTTCTGCACGTAGCGGTAGATGATGTACTTGCGTGCCACGGTAAAGCGGTCGAGTGCCATGAGCTGGTCCTCGACGAGGTCCTGGACCTCCTCGACGGTGACCGTGTGGCCGGCGACCTTGCACTGGTCCTCGACGTTGAGGGAGGCAAAGGTGACCTCGCGCGGGGTGAGCCGCTCCTCTTCCGGCACCTCCGCGTTGGCTGCCCTGATGGCGTTTTCGATCTTGGTGAGGTCGAAGGTGACCTCGGAGCCGTTGCGCTTGATTATCTTCATGTGGCGCTACCCCCTTCGCCGATTGTGTGGACGTGTCTATGCTGACCTTAGCGCTCGAACCGGTCACAAAAAACGACGCGCCTAAGGGGGCGCGTCGGTACCTGACGTGGTACGGCACTTGGTGCGGCTGCGATTAGGCTTGCATCTACTATGCCACAAGATGTTGTGTCTGGGTGGGGTCAAAATCGCAACCTGTTGTAGATTGCTTGTCGAAAAGCGCATGTCAGAGACGTTGAAAACCAATCCGCCGCAGGTAGGAAAAGTGCGTCCCGCGGCGCATTTCCTGTTGGTGAATTTTGGCGTTTCCGCAAATTGGCAATAAACGCCAGTAGACGGTTTTTGGGACGCGAGAGGGCGCTCACGAATCCTTCACGACAGGCGCTTCTCGCGGTAGGATAGGATGAGACAACTAAACAAGTATGTTGAAAACTGGCGCCGGGAGGGACCATGGACGAGGAGATCCGCACGATATACCTTGCTGGTGGCTGCTTCTGGGGCATCGAGCATCTCATGAAGGCGCTTCCGGGGGTCGTCGACACGGCCTGTGGGTACGCCAACGGCACAGGTGCCGCAGATGCCAACTACGAGAAGGTCTGCACGGGAACGACCAACTTCCGCGAGACGGTGCGCGTGCGCTACGATGCGACCAAGACCTCCGTGGATGCGCTGCTCTATGCGCTTTTCCAGGTCATCGAGCCCGACGCGGTCAACCGTCAGGGCGCGGACGTGGGCACGCAGTACCAGGCGGGAATCTACTGGCTGCCCAACGACCGCGAGGCGGAGGAGGCGGTGACGCGCGTCTGCGGGATCGAGCGGGCGCGGACCCCTGGCTTTGCCGTTGAGGTCAAGCCGCTCGAAAACTACTTTGAGGCCGAGGAATACCACCAGGACTATCTGGACAAGAACCCTGACGGATACTGCCATGTCCCCTCTGCCAAGATTCGCGAGCTTTCCGAGTTGGCGTATGACGACAGCTACTACCGCCTCTAGGCGGCTCGCGCAAGGGCTCCGGGCTCTTTGCCTTGGCGCAACATGCATCCCTGGGGTATGCGCATGAGCAGGTCTTCTCGGGACGGCATGTGGGGCGGCAGGGGCCAGGGAAGCCCACCTGAGCGTGCGAGCGTTCCCGCGGTGGTGGTCATCGCGCTGGTGGTTGCTGCCGCCCTGGTGGGCGTGGTGCTGCAACTGGGCGTCCTGTCGCTGCCGGCGGTGTCGGTCCCGAGTGCTTCCGTGGCGGAGATCTCCGTCGATACGACGACGCTTCCGCTGCGCGAGGTGTCCTACACCGCGTGGGACGTCGAGGAGAGTCCCGAATACGTGCGCGTCGTGGGTCCTGCCGTGGTCGACGTGGACATCCCGGTCGGAGAGGTGTGGTATGCGCCGCTCGACGCCCTTGGCCGCACGCGCCGGGCGGCGGGGGCGATAGACCTCAAGACGATGGAGGCGGGTCGTGCGCGGGAACGCGGGGACCTGCGCGGGCATGACCCCTCGGGGTGGGGGAGCAACGCAGAGACGGACATCCCGCTGCCCGAGGGTGGCTCCTATCACGGCTTCTTCTGGAACCGCTCCCACCTGGTGGCAAAGTCTTTGGGTGGCTCTGACGAGGTGGAGAACCTCGTGTGCGCGACGCGCATGGAAAACGTCGGCGCCAACGACGGGAAGGGCGGCATGTCCTATGCCGAGGGCATGGTGCGCGCCTGGCTGTCGGACAATCCCGACGGGTGGGTGTTCTACTCCGCCACGCCTGCCTACGAGGGCAACGAGCTGGTCTGCCGAAGCGTCATCGTGGACGTGCGCTCGAGTGACGGGACCCTCGACTTTGAGGCGGAGGTCTACAACGCGGCGCTGGGACACGAGGTCGATTACCAGACGGGCACCTTTTCCTAGGCCTCCCTGCGCTACCATGGGGTCATGGTGACCGCATACGACCAAGGAGAAAACCATGTCCTTTCTCGACCTCGCAAAGGAGCGCTACTCCGTCCGCAAGTTCTCTGACCGCCCCATCGAGCAGGAGAAGCTCGACCGCATCATCGAGGCCGCGCTCGTCGCGCCCACCGCAAAGAACATCCAGCCGTGGCGCATGCACATCCTGAGGAGCGAGGAGGCGCTTGCCAAGGTGAATTCGCTCACGCGCTGCGTCTTTGGGGCGCCCGTGGTGCTTCTCTTTACCTACGACCGCGACGAGGAGTGGAAGAGCCCTCTCGAGGAGGGCGTGCATGCCGGCGTGGAGGACGTGAGCATCGCGGCGACGCATGCCATGCTCGAGGCACAGGAGCTGGGAGTGGGGTCGCTCTGGGTCAACCTCTTCCCCAACACCGAGACCGAGCGTGCCTTTGACCTGCCCGAAAGCGAGCGTTCCGTCCTCCTCATGCCCATCGGATACGCGGCGGCAGACTGCGAGCCGAGCGAGCGCCATGCCCAGTCGCGTCCTGCCGACGAGCTGGTGAGCTACCTGTAGCGGGGGCGGGCGCGATGACGTGGGATACGCCCAAGCCGATACGCGCGGCGTTCTTTGACGCGGACGGAACGCTCCTCTCCTTTGCGACGCACGAGGTGCCCGAATCCGCGCGTCGCGCGCTCGAGGAGCTCCGTCGCAGGGGAGTGCGCTGCTTTCTGTGCACCGGACGCTCCCCGAGCCTGCTTGACGACGTGCCGCTCGAGCTGTTTGACGCCTGCCTGACCATGTCGGGGCAGTACTGCTATGCGGGTGACGAGGTGTTCGTGTGCAAGCCCATTGACCGCTCGGACATGGAGGTCGTGGTGAGCCAGGTCAAGCAGGGGCTGTACCAGTGCCTGTTCATGGAGCCTCACCGCAGCTACCTGAGCGGCTATGACGAGCTGGTCAGGCGGGCGGTGGCGGATGCCAACCTTGACCTCACCGTGGAGGATGTCGACCAGGCGCTGACCTCCGACGTTATCCAGCTGAACGTCTTCTTGCCAAAGGACCAGGAGGACGTGGTCCTCAGCAAGACGAAGAACCTCCGCCTGACGCGCTGGAGCCCCAACTTTGCCGACGCGATGCCGGCCGACGGCGGAAAGGCCAAGGGCGTGCGTGCCGCATTGGAGCGCTACGGGCTGGCTCCCGACGAGGCCGTTGCCTTTGGTGACGGAGGCAACGACGCGGACATGTTCGCTGCCGTGGGGACGAGCGTGGCCATGGGCAACGCCTCCGCAGACGTGAAGTCGCTGACGACCTACGTGACTGACGACGTCGACCACGACGGCATCTGGAACGCCTGCGCCCGACTGGGTCTCGTGTGACTCAAAAGGGCCGGCTCAAAGGGTTCCCCTTGAGCCGGCCCGTCAGGTCTGCTGATGACGAATGCCCAGCTAGAACAGCTCGACGACGTTGAGGTCGAGGTCGCTCGCCTCGATCTTCTCGCGCGATCCAAACACGCAGAGGGCGCGACGCTTTGGCAGCTCGACCAGGCAGGGGGCAAGGGCACGGACGTCCTGTGCGGTGGTCGCGAGCACCTCAGAGCGGATCTGCGTGCGCCAGTCGTTGGGCTTGCCCGTAAAGAACTGCGTGTCCTGACGGCGGGCAAGCTGGCGCGGCTTGACGGGAGCGTCGTTGCCCGCGACGACGGAGACGATGTAGCCCGCAAGCTCGTCCTCGTCCGCCTTCCAGTCGGAAAGCCACGCCGCGGCATCCTCGAAGCGCCCGATGGTGGCGTCGACGCCCGGGTCGCGGTAGCTCCAGAACTGCTCGAGGCCCACGGTGGTGCGCCTGAAGCCGCAGCCATAGGCGCCGCCCTTGACGCGCACCTCGTTCCATAGGTAGTCGTACGAGAGCGCGCGAGAAGCTACCTGCCAGGTGCCGATGGGCGCGTCGTCATGGGCCGAGCGGGTCTGTCCTTCCGCCACGAAGCAGACGTTGGCGGGCGTGACGAATGCCTCGTTCTTGACGGTGGGCGCGGGCACGACGAGCCGCTGCGTGGCGGATTCGGGGTCCTTGGGCAGGCCAAGCGTGCCTCCCGCGTTCCAGAACGCCTCGCGGTCCTCTGCGGAGCCCGTGAAGCTGACCGTCACGTCGTCGGCCGTGAAGACGCGTCGTGCGATCGACGAGAGCTGTGCGGCAAGCTGGGGAGCCCGCTCGTCCCAATGGGCGAGGAGGTCCTTCAGGAAGAGGTAGTAGTCCACGCCGCCCATGGCGCCCGACACGAGCGCGGCGGCGGTGAAGTACGAAGACAGGCGTGCCATGGCAGCGGCGTGGCCGGCATTGGTGAACGACTGCTCCAGGGAGATGCGGCGCTGCGTCAGGATGTCATGGATGCGGTCGAGGTCGTCAAAGCGGGTGGTTGCCCAGACCTCCTGGGGAAGGGTCGCGAGGGAGGTCACCTTCTCGGAAAGGGCGCTTGCCCCGACGATGAGCATGGGGAATGCAAAGAGCGGGTCGTCGTCATTGCCGAGGGTTTCGGTAAAGAAGCTGAGCGCGCCCAGCTCGCGCTCCACGATCGTGTCGAGCTCTGCCGCCGTGTGGGAGGCCGTGTCGAGCTTGCCTAGGAGGTCGCAGAGCACCGTCGTGTAGGGCAGCTCCTCAAAGGTGAGGCAACGCAGGTCAAAGTAGTGATACACGTAGTCGATGTGGTGCGTGGGGAGCTCGTGGGCAAGGCAGGGGAGCGGCGCCTCTGCCTCAAAGAGAAAGGTCTCCTGGGGCGCCTCGCCAATGTCTGCGACGGTGAGGCGTGGCAGCGTGGCAAGCTCTTCGGGCGTGTCGGGACGCTCCTGCTCCTCGCGCAGCGCGGCGACCTCGGCCTGGATGGCGCGAAGCTCGTCTTCGTCCATGGCGGCCTTGCGGGCCTCCAGCTCGGCAAGCTCCTCCGCCGCATCGCCCTGCTCGGTCGGTGCGAGCTCCACCTCGGCAGAATGCGGGTTGTCCACGATGACGCTCATGAGCAGCTGCTCGAAGTATCCCTCGTCAAGGCCTGCGCGCATGTGGGCGAGCTCGTCCTCGTAGCGCAGGTAGTCCACGGGGTGCTCGTCATCGTAGAGCCAGCTGGACATGACCTGAATGGAGAGGGCCACGCCGTCAGAGTAGCTGCCCCAGTCACCCTCACGCAGGGTGAACTCGGCCTGCGCGAGCGACGCCTCGAGGCGCTCGCGGCTGATGCCGTCTGTGGCCAGGGCACGGCAGGTGTCCTCCAGCAGCGTGCGGAACCGCTCGGCGACCCCCTCGTGAGCTCCCTTGAGCTGGAACATGAGCTGCGGCTGCAACATAGCGTCGAGCAGCGAGACCTGGAAGTCGTCAGCGAGGTCGGCATCGAGGATGGCGCGCTTGAGCGGCGCCTCGTTCGAGCCGGCAAGCGCATCGAGCAGGATGTCCACGGCAAGCATGCGCTCGCGGTCGGCAAAGGTGCCGATGACGTAGGCAAGGCCCACGGCGGCGTTCTCCGGTGCCGTCGCCATCTCGATGCGCGACAGGCCTGCGGAGACGGGGCTCTGCAGGGGCAGGGGGTTGGGCTCGCCCGCGTCGCGCGTCGAGGCGCCGGCAAAGTGGTCGGCAAGGCGCGCGAGCTCATGGTCGATGTCGAGGTCGCCATAGAACACGGTGTAGCTGTTTGCCAGGTTGTAATGGCGTGCGTGCGTGTCGATGAACGTCTCGTAGGTGAGGGTGGGGATGGCGCGCGGGTCTCCGCCCGACTCGAAGCGGTACGGCGTGTCGGGGAAGAGGGCTCGGCAGATGGCGAGGTAGAGCACATCGTCGGGGTCGGAGCGGGCACCCTTCATCTCGTTGAAGACCACGCCGTTGTACGTGAGGGGTCCCTCGAGGTCGTCCAGCTCGTAGTGCCAGCCCTCCTGCTCGAAGATGCGGGGGCGATGGTAGATGGCGGGGTGGAGGACGGCGTCGAGATAGACGTCCATGAGGTTGTCGAAGTCGGCCACGTTGGTGGAGCTGACGGGATACATGGTCTTGTCAGGGAAGGTCATCGCGTTCAGGAAGGTCTGCATCGAGGTCTTCAGCAAATTGACGAAGGGCTCCTTGACGGGATAGCGGTCGGATCCGCAGAGCACGGAGTGCTCGAGAATGTGGAAGACGCCGGTGTCGTCGGCAGGCGGCGTCTTGAAGGCGATGGAGAAGGATCGGTTGGTGTCCGCGCAGGCTATCCACAGGACGCGCGCCCCCGAGGCGTCGTGGCGCAGCACGTAGCCCGTGGCGAAGAGCTCGGGGACAGGCTCGATGGACGTGACGGTGAAGCCCGCATGCGCGCTGCCGACGGCAAGCGCGGGATCGGGCGTGGTGAAGTCGCTCATGCGTTTCTCCTTGGGATCTATGGCGAGAGTTGACCACATTTGACTCTAGCATGATGTGGGGGAGAGTCGGTGCAAGTTGCGATGACTATCGGAAAGGGGCATTCCCCATCCAAAAGAAGGCTCCCAGAAGGGAGTGTCCCCTTCTGGGAGCCATCGCTTTCGCTCTTGATGCGCCTTACAGGCTGTCGCTGCCCCAGATCTCGTACATGCACGACGAGACCACGGAATACCAGTACGACGCGTTGGGCGGGCAGTAGGTCTGCGCGGCGTCCCAGGTGAGGGTGTAGCCATAGCCGCTGGCAAGGCCGCGTACGTGGCTGCGGATGGCGGTGTCCCAGTCGGGCCAGTCGACGTCGCCCCATCCCCAGGCGTTGTGCGAGGCAAAGCAGTACGTGCCCGAGCTGCTTTCCAGACGTGCGATGGCCGGCGACCAGCGTGGGTCAACGCCGTAGTCGTATGCGGCCTCGGCAAAGGTGCGGCCGTAGCCGGCAAGGGGCCATCCCGCGTTAAACGCGTCGATGCGCGCTGCCCACGTGGAGATGTACTGCTCGCGGGAGTCGACGGTGGGCGCGGGTGCCGGGGTGGGCTCCTGCTCGGGGGCGCTCTGCTGCTCCTGCTCCTGGCTCGAGGCGCCGTTGGTCACGTCATCGGTTTCCGGAGCCTGGACCTGGACCTCGTTGCCGCTTGCGGTCGTGAAGGTCTCGCCCTCGTGTGCACGGGCCTCCTCGATGGCCGCCTGGCGCTGCTGGGCCTCGGCAAATGCGCGGGCGAGCGCGGCCTGGCGTGCCTCCTCGCGGGCAGCCTCGGCCTCGGCAAGCGCCTCGGCTGCGCGGTCGCGCTCCGCCTCCGCCTCCTGGCGCTGGGCGTCAAGCGTGGCGCTCACGATGGAGAGCTCGTCCTGGAGCTGGATGAGGCGGTCGATCTCCTCGTAGTTGTGGTTCTGGATGATGTCGAGGTACTGGACCATCGTGAGGAACTGATTGAAGTCGTTTGCAGAGAGGACGAGGTCAAGGACGCCGCCACCAGACTGGTGGAACTTGTAGAGGGTGCGCACGGAGTTGAAGGTCTTCTCGCGCTGGTCGGGGAGGACCGCCTCTATCTCGGCAAGCCTCTCCTCGTTCTCGGCGATCTGGACCATCAGGCTGTCGACCTTTTCCTGTGCGTCCGCAAATTCGAGGGAGCAACGCTCGATCTCTGCCGCCAGCTCTGCGTCAGTTGCGGCAAAGGCAGTGGTGGGGGCAGCGAAGATCGTGCCGTACGCCAGGGAAGCCGCAATTCCCAGGGCGAGCAAATGTCGAGCTGGCTTCTGCATGCGGTTCCCTTCGACGGCCAACAAAACGACACATAAGGATGCCAGTAAAGCATCCAAAGACTTGTTCATGGTACCGTAGGTTCCCAGCGCCCACCGTTAATTCACGATGCCAATCATGACGAGCGGACGCGACTCATATGTGAACGGAGGACGAAGATGGATTTGATGGAGCTGCTCAAGGCTGTGCTCTATGGTGTCGTCGAGGGCATCACCGAATGGCTGCCCATATCGTCAACTGGCCATATGCTGCTGCTTGACCAGTTTGTGAAGCTCAATGTCTCCCAGGACTTCTGGGATATGTTCCTGGTCGTGATCCAGCTGGGGGCCATCCTTGCGGTGTGCGTCCTGTTCTTTCACGAGCTGAATCCGTTTGCCCAGGACAAGACACGCGACGAGAAGCGCGGGACCTGGGCGCTCTGGGGCAAGGTCATCCTGGCGTGCATACCCGCCGCCGCCGTGGGCATTCCGCTTGACGACTGGATGGAGGAGCACCTGGGAAGCCCCTTCATCATTGCCGCGGCGCTCATCGCCTATGGCGTGGCGTTCATCGTCATAGAGAACGCGCGCGAGCGCAAGGCCCAGAGCGTGCTGGCCGAGCGCGCGTCCGGCAGGCACTTTGACGCCTCCAACCTGCAGATGAGCGTGACCGAGCTGGCCGACTCCGAGGCCCGCGTGCAAGAGATCTCCGAGCTGGGGTGGTTCACGGCCATAGGCATCGGGATCTTCCAGGTGCTCTCCATCGTTCCGGGAACGTCGCGCTCGGGCTCGACCATCATCGGCGGGCTGCTGCTGGGGTGTTCCCGCACCGTTGCCGCAGAGTTCACCTTCTACCTGGCCATTCCCGTCATGTTTGGCGCGAGCGCGCTGCGCCTGGTCAAGTTCTTCCTCAAGGGCAACATGTTCGCGCTGCAGGAGCTTGCCGTCTTGGGGGCAGGCTGCCTCACGGCCTTCGTGGTGTCCCTGCTTGCCATACGCTTCCTCATGGGCTTCGTGAGGCGCCATGACTTCAAGCCGTTTGGCTGGTACCGCATCATCCTCGGCATTGCGGTGATTGTCTACTTTGCGCTCTTTGCGGCATAGCCGATACGTAGGGGTGGGACCCTTTCGTATCGCGCGATACGAAAGGGTCCCACCCCTACGTATCGGATAAGGAGGAATCGTGACCAAGATTCTGTTTGTGTGCCATGGCAACATCTGCCGCTCCACGATGGCGGAATACGTGATGCGCCATATGGTGGCCGAGCGCGGCATCGAGGGCTTGGTAACCTGTGACTCCGCCGCCACGAGCACCGAGGAGCTGGGCAACCCCGTCCACCCGGGCACCCAGCGCGTGCTGGCCAAGCATGGCGTGCCCTGTGGGAACCATCGTGCGCGCCAGATGACGCGCGCCGACTACGACCGCTATGACCTCATCGTGGGCATGGATGCCAACAACTGGGGAAACATGGTGCGTCTGCTGGCGGGCTCCGGGTGGGGCTGGGGAGACCCGAGCGAGGACGAGGTCAAGAGGGCGGACCCCGCAGGCAAGCTCCACCTGCTGCTTGACTGGTCCGACCATCCGCGCGACATTGCCGACCCCTGGTACACGCACGACTTCGAGACCACGTACGCCGATGTCGACGAGGGCTGCCGGACGCTTCTCGACGCCCTCGAAGCACAGGTGATACAGTAGTCGCATGCAAAGCGACCTAACGAGACGAGGGACCACATGGGACTTCTCCAATATGCCCGCAGCGCCAACTACAAGCGCTTCTATGGCGACCTCAAGGAGATAAGCAAGAAGAACCACAAGCCTGCGTGGCTGATGTTCATTGACGCAGGCGTCTGCTTCATCAAGTACCGCTCGGGCCTGCAGGACTACCTCAACTTCAAGTTCTACGAGAAGAGCGCGGCGGAGCGTGCCACCTATGTCACCACGGGTGACGAGTACTATGCCTACCAGTACCTTGCGGGCATCGAGTACGCGGAGTTCTTCTCGGACAAGATCAACTTCCACAAGAACTTTGCCAAGTACGCCCGGCGCGAATACTGCGCCCCCGATGATGGCCTGGAGGCCTTCGAGGCGTTCTGCGAGCGTCACCCCTCCTTTGTGAAGAAGCCGCGCTTTGGCCTGGGCGGCGGTGGCGTGGTCAAGGTCGACGCGGCCGACATCGCGGACAAGGCCGCCTTCTTCGAGCAGATGCGCGCAGACGACGAGTTCGTAGAGGAGCTGGTCGTGCAGGACCCGCGCTGGGAGGCTCTTTCGCCCAGCACCAACACGCTGCGCGTCATGACCTTTGCCCACAACGACCAGTCTCGCGTGGTGATGGCGGTCGCGCGCGTGGGCAGCGGCGCGTCCATCATGGACAACTTCCACCAGGGCGGCATGGGCGTGCTCATCGACATGGACCGCGGCTGCCTGGTCGGCAACGGCTTTGACAAGAAGGTCAACGAGAGCCCCACGAGCGTGACGGGCGTGGTCTTTGATGGCTATCCCATCCCGTACTGGGATGAGGTCAAGGAGATGGTCTGCGAGGCTGCCCTGGTCAACCAGGGTGTGAACCTCATTGGTTGGGACGTCGCGCTTTCTGTCGACGGCCCGCTCATCATCGAGGCCAACCGCGGGCCGGGCTGGGACGTGACGCAGGTCCCCGCAAAGCATGGCCAGAAGGCCCTGCTCAACGAGATGCTGCGTGAGGTGGGCGCGCCGGAGCGTCCCTAGCCATGGAGCTTCTGGCGCCTGCGGGCGGACCCGAGCAGCTGCGTCTTGCGACGCACTTTGGTGCCGACGCCGTGTACCTGGCGGGCAAGCGCTGGGGCATGCGGGCGCGGAGCGACAACTTCACGGACGACGAGCTGGCAGACGCCGTGCGTTGGGCACACGGGCGCGGCGTCTCCGTCCACGTGGCGCTCAACGTGGTCATGAACGATGCCGATATGGACGAGCTTCCTTCCTACCTGCGGCTTATTGACGAGATAGGTGTGGATGCCGCCATCGTGGCAGACCTCGGTGCCCTGATGCTCCTGCGTGAGCACGCACCGCACGTGGAGGCACACCTCTCCACGCAGGCGAGCGTCATGAGCGCCGCGACGGCGGACGCGTGGGCGCGTCTGGGCGTGCGACGGATCGTCCTGGCGCGGGAGATGACGCTCGCCCAGATTGCGGAGCTGCGCCGCAGGTGCACGGAGGAGCTCGAGCTGGAGGTCTTTGCGCACGGTTCGATGTGCATGGCCTATTCGGGACGCTGCCTGCTCTCGTCGGCGCTCATGGGACCTTCTCGCTCGGCAAGCAGGGGAGCGTGCGCGCAGCCCTGTCGCTGGGGCTGGTCGCTCGTGGAGGAGCAGGCGGGCGCCGAGCTGCCCCTGGAGGAGGACGAGCGCGGAAGCTACCTGCTCTCGTCCAACGACCTCTGCATGATCGATCACCTGGACGAGCTGGCCGAGGCCGGTGTCGACGCCATCAAGCTCGAGGGTCGTGCCAAGGGAAGCTACTACACGGCGTGCGTGACCAATGCGTACCGGCACGTGCTTGACGGGGCACTGGTGGCTCCGTGGCGCTCCGAGCTGGACGCGGTGAGCCACCGACCCTACTCGACAGGGTTTTTCTTTGGGGCGCCGGGACAGAATCCCGGGCGCGTGGACTACGCCCGCGAGCGTCAGATGGTCGGCATCGTCCAGCGATGCGAGGCAGACTTTGGGGCCTTTGTCGTGGAGCTGGAGTGCCGCAACCGCGCCGTGCGCGACGCGGAGGCGCAGGTCCTTTCGCCCGGCGAGGACGTGAGGCGCGTGAAGCTGGCCAGTCTCGAGGAGCGAAACGAGGCCGAAGGCACGTGGGTGCCCGTCGACGTGATGGCGCACAACATGGGGCGCTATCGCTTTCGGTGCCCCTTCCCGCTCTCCAAGCGCGACCTCGTATGCATCTGACCCACTTGGATGGGGCCTTTTGGTCGCAAGACGCGCATGTCTGGGTTCCCATCGGCTACGATGGATCAAGGTGTAGACCCGAGACGAAAGGGACTGCCATGCCGCGCTTCCTGTTTGCATCCGACTCCTTCAAGGGGACCATCTCGTCCGAGCGTGCGGCCGAGTTGCTGTCCGAGGCTGCGCGTGAGGTGTTTCCTGATGCCGAGGTGCGGGGCATCGAGGTGGCTGACGGGGGCGAGGGCACGGTCGATGCGGTGGTGGCTGCGACGGGCGGTACGCTGCGGAGCGTCGAGGTGGCGGGTCCGCTCGGCAAGGCGACAAGGGCGACATATGGCCTTTTGGACGGTGGTCGGGCGATCATGGAGATGGCCGCCGCATCGGGCCTGCCGCTGCTTGCGTTAGACGAGCGCGACCCACGTCGTACGAGCACCTATGGTACGGGCCAGCTGATCATGGACGCGCTCGACCGCGGCGTGCGGGACATCTCGCTCGCCATCGGCGGGTCGGCCACCAACGACGGCGGCATGGGATGTGCGCGTGCGCTGGGCGTGCGCTTCTTGGATGATGAGGGCAACGAGCTGGCTGGCACGGGCTCTGACCTGGCTCGCGTTTCCTCGATTGACCTCTCAGGCATGGATGCGCGTGTGGCAAAGACCGCCTTTCATGTGATGTGCGACGTGACCAACCCGCTTTTGGGTGAGCGGGGCGCGACGCACGTGTTCGGCCCCCAGAAGGGCGCCACGCCCGAGGTGGTCGACGAGCTGGAGCGCGGCATGGAGAACTACGCCCGCGTGCTGCAGACGGCCTTCCCGGGCTTTGACGCCATGGCGCCAGGCACTGGTGCGGCTGGCGGCCTTGGGGCCGGTGCCCGCGCGTTCCTCTCGGCAGAGATGCTGCCTGGCATCGAGTGCGTGCTTGACCTGGTAGGGTTCGACGCGCTGCTCGCTGGCTGCGACCTCTGCGTGACGGGGGAGGGCCATGCGGACTCCCAGTCGGCCCACGGCAAGGTGGTGAGCGGCGTCGCCAGGCGCTGCCAGGCGGCGGGCGTGCCCTGCGTGGCCGTGGTCGGGGGCATGAATGCCGATGCCTGCGAGCTCCTGGACGTGGGTGTGGATGCCCTTGTGCCGACGGTGATTGACGTGTCGTCGCTTGAGGACGCGCTTGCCCATGCGGAGGAGAACTACCTCCTGGCCGCGCGCAGGCTCTTCTCGCTGCTGAGGCTGGGCCAGGGACTCTAAGGCTGCGGTGGCGGATTAAGACCTGGTCTTTTTCCGCCATCCGTCAGGCGCAGCCCATCATTACACATGCAAATAACTCGCCTATTAGTTACCGGTGCGAAATCAGCAACAGGTAGCATGATGTCACATGTTGTTAGCCGGCACCGCCAGGGTTGATGAGCCCCGCCAGGCGCCGAGGAGGTGACACGTGTGGCCGAAACCGATGAGAGTCTATTTGCGCGCAGCGTGCGGGGCGATGACGCTGCCCTTCGCGTGCTCATGCAGCGCCATGGCGACACGCTCACGCTCTACCTCAATGGCTACGTCCATGACCTTGATTCGGCGGAGGACCTCATGATCGAGGCGTTCTCGATCATGTTTGCGCGCCGTCCCCTGCTTCGTGCAGGCGGGTTCAAACCCTACCTCTACAAGACCGGACGAAACCTTGCCCTGCGCCACAGGCACGAGCTTGGGCGCATCTTGAGCATCGAGACGCTCGAGCTTGACGTGGAGAGCGACGAGCGCGTCGAGGAGGGCATGCTCACCGACGAAGGACAGCGCGCTCTGTACCGCGCGCTCGCCTTTATCCCCGCGCCGTATCGCGAGGCCCTCTACCTGGTGTACCTTGAGGGAATGAGCTACGACGAGGCCGGTGCGGTCATGCGCAAGACCCGCAAGCAAGTGGACAACCTGGTCCAACGCGGCAAGAGGGCCGCGCGCGTCCTGCTCGAGCGTGAGGGGGTGCATCTTGAGGTCAACTGACGAACGTATCTACGTGGTACGGAAGCGCTCGACGCAGCTTGTCCGGAGACGATCCCAACACATGCGGCGCGCCACGCTCATCGCAGGAGGCGTTGCGAGCATGGCCGCGATCATGCTTGTCTCGGTGTGCGCGGCGGGTCTTGGCAAGACTTCGGCCAGCTCAACGGTGCAGGGCCTCATGGGCAGCGTGTTTGCGCGCGGCTCGGCGCTCGGCTATGTGGTGGTCGGCCTCCTGGGCATGGTCTTGGGGGTCACGCTCACTCTCCTGGGCGTTCGCTGGGAAGGGCCATCGCAGCGTGGCTACACGGAGGGGCACTTGCTCCCCCGCCCAACCGATGACGAGGGCGCCTTGTGATAGAGGCCTTTGACAATGCCTTTCAGCTGGTGATTCTTGCCATCTGCGTCGTGCTTTCGGCCACGCGCCTCTTCCAGACCCGAAGCGATGAGTCGCTCATGTCCTCGGGCTTTTATGGCTGCTCGCTTTTGGCCCTTACGTACTGGACGGCCTATCTGTTGGTGTTTGGCGAGACGCCCCGCTACTTCTATGTGTCGGAGACCGGATGGGTTGCAAGCAGGGTATTTCTGCTCATGCTCGTCGCCGCCCTTGACGAGCGCCGCAGACCGTGCGCCCCGGTGCCGATGGCGTGGGCCGCCGTCGCCGCCATGGCCCCGCTCTTTTCGCTCTACGTCACCCATGGGGACGTGCTGCTCAACGTGGTCGATTGCTCGATCATGGCGGCAATTGGCTTCTACACCGTTCGCGGCATGGCCGCGGCTCCCGTCGAGGGGCCCGAAGGCGACTGCCGCCTCCATGTTGCCGTCCTTGTGTGGTGGCTGGCCCAACTGGCGGTCTGGACTACGTCGTGCTTCCAAACCCCCGAGGCCTACGCCTCCTACATTGCTTCCGACCTGGCCCTTTCCGTAACCTATCTGTTGCTCGCCCTTGAGATGCGCAGGGCCCTGCCATGACGTTCGTCGAGAACATCTTCGTGCTGCTTGCTGCGCCCCTGCTTGCGTGCCTCCCCTTCGTGAAGGGCCGTCCAAGGGTGATGGCCACCTTCATGCTGTGCGGCATGGTGTGCTGCCTGCTCTCCTCCTACGTGAACGCGTTCTTTGTGGGGTGGGTCGGTGCCGATGAGGTGTCGGGCGCCGTGGAGGTGGCTCCCGTGGTGGAGGAGGCCATCAAGCTGCTGCCCATCCTGTTCTACCTGCTGGTCCTCGAGCCGCAGGTCGAGGACGCGGGACTCGCGATAGTGGCCCTCTCCGTGGGCTTCGCGACCTTGGAGAGCGGGCTCTACCTGGCGACAGGCGAGCTTACGACGCCGGCGATGCTTGCCCTGCGCGGCCTCGGCACCTCGATGATGCACCTCACCTCGGGAGTCCTTATGAGGTATGGGCTCACGCGCGTGTGGACGCGCCCGTGGCTTAAGGTCGCGGGAACCTCTGGCCTGCTCTGCCTTGCCATGACCTTCCACGGGCTCTACAACCTCTTGGTTGCGGCGGGTGGCGCGGCCCAGGTGATGGCGGTGTGTCTGCCGGCAATGACGCTGGCTTTGGTGCTGCTCGTGCGCCTGGCGCGGGCCCGCTGACCAAAAGGGCGAGGTGCCACCAGTCGGTGGCAGCGCTCACGGGTGAATAGCTACCGCTTGCGGTGTGACCGCGCACTATAGGTGAGGATTCTTGCTCCCATGCGTCTCTTAGCAACGTTGCTATGTGTCGACAAGGGGAGGGGAGGACCCATGCGAAGCATCGACGAGCGCGTCACATCCGTGCGCAGGCGCGAGCAGCGCCAAAACATCAAGACGCGCCTGCTTGGCATGGTGGGCGTCTGCTCCCTCGTCTGCCTCGTGCTGGTCCTGTCCGTTGTAGGCTCCGACGTCACGGCGCCTCCTTCGGCTGGGCAGGGCCTCTACGGCGCATCCATCTTTGGCGAGACGGTCGGAGGCTATGTGCTCGTGGCCATCGTGTCGTTCATTGCGGCCTCGACTCTCACGCTCGCCTGCCTGCGTCATCGGGCTTACCGAGGCACATCCGGCCCTCTTGCCGGCAAGGATGGCAACGCCGCAACCTCCTTTGATGCTCAGTCCGCTTCTGCTCCCGTGACGAAAGAGAGATAGCCAAGCCATGAAGAAGATCGAAGACCAGCACGTCGATCAGACAAACGCCATTGTGTTGTCTCAGCCTCGCAGCATAACGCGCCGCGGCCTTCTGAGGGCGGCGGCCTCTGTCGTCACCATGGGTACGATGCGCCTGCTTCCCACGGTCGAGGCCAAGGGCGTGGGGACGGGGGTCGCCTTCGTCAACCCGGGGTCTGACCCCTCCGAGGAGAACTTCGTCATCACCATCGTGAGCAAGACGGAGGTCGGCATCAACGTCGTCGACGTCTCCAACAAAAACGCCCCAGTGGAGGGTGCCACGGTGACCATCACGTCGCGCTTTCCCAACGCCAAGGTGAAGTCGCGCTCCGCCGTCACGGGAGAGGACTTCACCGACCCCGAGGACAAGGGCAAGGTCATCATCGACATCGCGGACCTCTCCGAGACGGACGATGCGGGCAACCCCGTCGACGGGCGCTACGAGTTCAACGGCTCCATCTCGGTCATCCGCAAGGCGGGCAATGGTCTGACCGCCATGCGCGACTTCTCGACGGGACTCGTGCGCATCAAGGGGGCGAGCGGCCTCGAGATCTCGACCCACGCCATGGACGACCTGCAGTTCTATCCCGAGCGCATCACCTTCAACGATTGGGACATGCACTACCAGGTGCCGACGTTCTGGCGCAGCAAGGTCAACAAGTCCGAGGAGCAGACCATCCTCATTCGCTTCGCCGGGTGCTCGGACACCGTGGACGTGAGCATCTCGGACCACGATGTGGGCAACTGGCCCCGCACCTCGGCCGGCGAGCTCACCACCCAGGCGACCTACGATGCCGATTCCGGGTACTACGTGGCCACCTTCAAGGGACCGTTCCTGTGCACGGACAAGAGTATCCACAAGGGCTTGGGCATGCTCGACGACGACTACAAGTTTGACATCGCCTACACCTACAAGGGCACCACCTACCACACCTACCAGGAGTTCCATACCAAGGAGGCGCCCATCGACACGGCGACCCTCGCTGACTTCTTTGATCCCATCAGCATGGGCAAGAGTTCCATCTCGGTGCCGTTCCCAGGCGACTTCCCGTTCTTCAAGAACTTCAGTGCGGGACTGAAGATCCCCGACATCCCCTTCTACGTGTCCGCCACCCCCACGCGGATCACGCTGGGCGTCAACACCGCCCGTGACCTGCTGAAAGATGATACAGGCAAGGCGAAGACCGAGCCCGAAGAGATCGAGATGGACGAGATGAGCGCGATCGAGGACCAGGCGGACGCCTCGCGCGCCGAGGCCAACCAGGATGCCGAGGAGGCCATCGCGAACCAGGACGTCGGCGTGGGCGGGGCAGGCGGCCCCAGCGGCAAGAAGAGCCTCTTCAACCGCAGCCCTCTTGCCAAGAGCATCGAGTTCAATGCCGGCTTCGAGGGCTACCTCATGCTCGACTGGAAGGGCATGGTAGAGGATCCGACGAAGGGCTACCTCGTCAAGCACTTCGACGGGGCGCTGCTCGTCGGCGTCGGCATCTCCGTCAAGGGAAGCGTCTGCCAGCAGATCTTCATCGGCGGCTTTCCGCTGTATGCGGCGTTCTCGCTCGAGTTCTCCATGCAGACCTCGATCACTGCCGCAGCGAGCATCATGACCGAGACATCGGTCGTTGACATCCCGCTCAACGATACGCGCCTCGACTTCGACGTTGCGGCGCCTGTCTTCAACTTCGCGCTCGCGGGCACCCTCACCATCGGCGCGGGCGTCAAGGACATCTGCTCGCTCGGCATCGCTGGTACGGGCACCCTGCAGCTCTACATCGCGGCGCTCTCCAAGAAGATGATCGCCGATGGGCACACAGTCCCGCACGTCGTCTTTGGCGGCAAGTTCGTGGTGGAGATCTTCTTCCAGGCCCTCATCCTGAAGGTCTCAACGACCTTCTGGAGCATAGAGGACAAGCGCATCTACGACAGCTGGCCCGACTCAGCGTCGCTGGCGGCAAGCTCGGGCGCTGACGTGTTCGATTACGAGCCGCGCTTCCGCCTGCGGCAGCCGGATGGCTCGGTGCGGCACTCGGTGGTCTACACCCTGGATGAGAACGGCTCGCCGTTGCGCCTCGCTGGCGACGGCGATAACTTCTTCGATAACCTGCAGATCGTGACCGAGAAGGATGACCTGATCAAGACCGTCGAGTTTGAGGGCAAGGCGGATGACGAAGGCATCCCCCTGTCTGGCACCGATGAGGACCGCGGCGAGGTCATGATGGACAAGTCTCCTGCGTTCATCAGGCAGGAGGATGGCAGCTACAAGATCGAGCTCGTGGACAGCCCGGGCTCCATCACGATCGTCACGCCCGACGAGCCGGACGAGGGCCTCGAGCCGCAGGCCGAGGAGGCTGCAGAGTCCGAGAACGAGGATATCCAGACGGAAGAGCAGGCCGTCGAAGAGCAGGTCGAGGAACAGGTGACGGAGGGGCAGCTGGAGGCACCCGAGGGCATCGAGGAGCCGCTTGACTCTGCGGCAGGCGATGAAGGCGTCGCGCTGGGTGACGAGGTCGCGCCTACCGATGACCTTGCGGCGATGGCCGCAGTTGCCGCCACGGGCGAGGTGCTGGGCGAGATGGCCACTGACGTTGCCGAGGGTGACGTCATCCTTGACGAGGGCGTCGTGGTCGAGCCGATGGCGGCCGGTGACGAGGCGACCCTCGCCGAACAGCTGCCCTCATCCGAGGGCGCCGAGCCTGACGTTGCCGAGGCGACGGAGCCTGTGGTGGAGGTAGAGGCGGGGCAAGAGGCCGAGCCCGAGGCTGGGGTCCCTGCAGAGCTTGAGACGCAGGCAGATTCCGACTCCGAGGGCCCGACCGACCCCGATGCCGACCTGCACCAGGGCCTGGGCGAGAGCTACTGGAAGGATCCGTGCCTGGGCTTTGCGGAGCCCGTCGCCGAGGAGTGCGACTATCGGCCCGTCGCCAACGAGGCATATCCCACTGAGAGCTATTCGCTTCCGGAGAGCGACGTCGCAGGCTTTGCGGCGAACGGCGGCATCACGCCCACCGTCGACGTCGTCATCAACAACGGCGTCTTCAGCGACCCGCGCCAGCGCATCGTCACCATCAACGACACGCCCTACCTGTTCCGCATCCTCACGGTCAAGCTCGAGACTCCTACCGACGGAATCGTGTATCGGAGCCGCCTGGCCGCCTCCCGGTATGTCTTCGACAGCGCCCAGAGCGGCCACTGGGAGACGCCCAAGGTCATCAACTTTACGAGCGATACGGGCGACCTCTCGCGCTACAAGATGTTTGACTACGACTTCGACCTCGTCGTCAGGCCCAACGGCGTCGAGTGGTACCGCGGCTCGACGGTGGCGATCCTGCTCACCGGTGGCATCCGGCCCTTCGGTGACGACCAAGATCATCTGTACGACATCTTCGCCTCGCCGACCATCACGGTGCTCTTCCTTGATGCCAACCTCAACGTCGTTTTGCGCTCCGTGCGCATGGCCTACGCCTATCTCGGCAACGACGAGAAGCATATGGTCCACTGCCCGCACATCGTGGACCGCTTCACGCCGGACGGCAGCTCGGGTGTCTTTGCGTTCACCTTCGTGCACCGCAGCCACACCGACGCATCGAAGCTCATGACCAACGAGGCGCATGTTGCCTTCACGGTCGGCACCTGCACCTCCCTGCCCAACATGCGGCAGTTCAAGGTCGAGACGGGAGCCGCCCAGGAGCTCGACGCATCCGTGCACGAGGTCCAGATGGTCGTGGGCAAGGCCATCGACGGCTTCTGCCAGCAGAGCGTCTCGGTCCTGTCGCTCTACCCGCAGGGCTACGACGTCCACACCGCCTATATCGAGGAAAACCACGCCTTTAGCGATATCCTCTATCGGCATAACATCCACAATACAGACGACTCGCTGCCCGTTCTCGTGGCTTGGCCGGGACACAGCGCCTTCCTGTACACGCGCCCCGGCCTTGAGGGTGAGGCCGACAATCCGCATCTCTATGCGGGTACCTTTGACATGACGGTCGTGAAGGCCGGTGCCTTCAAAGAGGAGCAGGTCGACCTCGAGGGCTTCAAGGGTACCTCCTTCGGCGTAAGCCCCAGCGGCAAGTACCTCTTCTTCTACGAGACGCGTGACGGTTGGGCCGGCGACGAGATCGACCCCGCTTCTGGAAAGAGCACCGGCTCCACTACCAAGACCATCTACCGCATCAAGGCGTCCAAGTTCGTCGGCGACAAGTTCTGCGAGGACTTCACCTTCTGCGAGCTCAGCCATCCTGTGGACAGCCTCGTGCCCCTGACGCTCAACGGCGACGCGAACACCTTCATCGCGAGCGAGATCATCGATGCCGAGCACAGCGTTGCCTGCCTGCACTACATCGCGGTGCCACACTGCTTCGCCTCAACGGTGGAGTCGTTCAGGACGCTCGACGACTTTGCGATAGCGGGCAAGCCCTGCACGTTCAAGATAACGGTGCGCAACCACGGCAACATGATCATCCGCGGGTTCTCCGTGGACCTTATAGACCTGGACGACCACGACAACGTGATCGAGACCGTGAAGGTAGGCGAGATCAAGCCGAGCCAGATCATGGTGGGCCTCGAGAACTACGACTGGACGAAACCGGGGCAGGAGCGCGACGAGGATGCCTACCACCTCTCGGAGGCCCTGGAGGACGGTGCCCTCATGCCTGGCGCGGCGCTCACCTACCCGCTCCCCATCCAGAAGATCCCCGAGTACTGGGGAGACAAGAAGCCGGGCGAGAAGCACGCCACGAGGAACGTCCACCTGCACATCCACGACGAATGGGGCGAGGAGTACACGCTGACGGCGCAGGCCGAGGGCGAGGGGCATCGCTTCGTCGAGGCGATGACCAACGACATGCACTTTGGCACTCCGCTGCGCGGAGGAAGCGACGGCATCATGATGATTCATGTCGCGGAGGGCAGGGGCGACTTCTACGATCCCGAGGAGCGTTGGGATGAGAGGCGCGACGACCCTGATGACGGCGGGAACACGGGCGGTGGCGGAAAGCTTCCCAAGACCGATGACCCCTATCGCGCTGGCACGGCGCTCGGGCTTGCCTTGGGAGGCTTCGGCTCGCTCTTGGCCGGCTACTCGGCACGGCGCGTTGCGATTGAGCGCGAGGAGGCTCAGGCACAAGGACGTCACGCCGCAAGGAACGGGGACTAGTTGACGCGTTTCGTCGCCGTTGGTGCCAAAGCCGCTTTCGGCCTTGGAACCAACGGCGACGGCGAGAGGCGGGGAAGGCCTGTGGAGCGAAGAACGAAGCATCATGCCACGGCGCCAAGGGCGCGGCTGCTTGCCTGCGCCATGGCATTTCTGCTGTGCCTCTCGTGGCTTGTCTGGGGAAGGGCCCGCGTCGCATGGGCCGAGGCCGATGCCGCGCAGGATGCTGGCGTGGAGCAGGCAGGCACCGACGACGAGCAGGCCGCAGGCGAGGAGGCTCCCGATGGCGAGGCGGCTCCCGGCGAGGAAGCTCCCACAGACGAACGGCCCTTGGAAGAGGACGGCCGTGAGGTGGCAGAAGGCGGGCAGGAGCCGGAGGTGCCCGAGCTCATGGCGGCAGCCGACGAGTCAGATGACCCCCTCGTCTCGCAATACCCGACCGTCATCAGCCAGGACGGCAAGTGGGCGTACCGGGACAACGGTTTCGACGAGGCAATTATCGTCCAGTACCTTGGCTCGGAGGAGACGGTGTCCGTTCCACCTGATTACGAGCACGGGACGCTTGACGGCTTTCCCGTGGTCGAGATTTCGGAGCACGCTTTTTCTGACTGCACGACCGTACGCGAGGTCTATATCTACGACCCCGTCACCGAACTGAGCGCCGGCGCCTTTGAGGGCTGCTCGTCATTGGAGACGGTGCACTTTAATTCGGACGGAATCAAGGAGATTCCGTCCTCGTGCTTTGAGGGCTGCGTTAACCTCAAGAGCGTCACCATCCCGGGGAACGTGAAGCTCATCGACAAGCGTGCGTTCTATGGATGCACGGCTCTCGAGGACCTGTCGTTCATCCCAGGGCTCGAGCTGAAGCGCCTGAGGATCAAGGAAGAGGCGTTCGCGCATTGCGAGTCATTGCAAGAGGTCGCACTCCCCGCAAACTTGTATACCATCGATGCCTATGCCTTCGACTCATGTACGTCGCTCGAGACCATCGTGTTCGAAGGCTCGCCCACCTGGATGCCGTATCGAACCTTCTCGAATTGCGATGCCGTCAAGGTGGTGTTCTTTCTCGATAGTGACCCACAGAGCCTCTATCACATCCGGTCGCTCATCCTTCCGGAGGGGACGAGCTTCATCAAGTTCGCCTTGGACGCGAATGGCTTTGCTACGATAGGCGAAGGTTGGTGGAGCGGTCAGGACAGCGTTGGCGCCGAGCTCAAGATTCCCTCCAAGGTCGGGTCCTACGAGGTGCATGGCATCATGCCCGATGGCTTCAAGGATCACACGAACCTGAAGTCGGTCGTCTTTCCCGAGGAGTGCTATGTGGACACGATCGGCGCACGCGCGTTCTCGGGCTGCAAATCGCTCTCGTCCGTCACCATCCCCTCCACCGTCACGACGCTGGGGGAGGAGTGCTTCAAGGACTGCGGGAAGCTCGACTCGCTGGAGTTTGAGACCACGAGGCTGAAGGAGCTGCCCGCGAGCGCCTTCGAGAGTTGCAACAACATCAAGACGCTGACCGTTCCGGAGGGCGTCGAGAAGCTGGGAATTCGGTGCTTCGGGAAGTGCCTCGCCCTCAAGGAGGTCAGGCTTCCCAGCTCCTTGTCAGACGTCGAGAAGGAGGTCTTTGCCGGCTGCCTCGACCTGCGTGACATCTACATGCCCGACTGCGACAAGGACTCGACGTTCTTCGAGAACGCCTTTTTGGGGCTTCACGAGAGCGACCTCACCTTCCACGTGAGGTGGGGGTCGGGCGCGTGGTGGTGGCTGCGCGGCAACAAGGGCCACGAGCACATGGTTGACTCGACGGTGGTCTACGACCCCGTCCCGCTCGACGACGAAAGCGTCGACGTGACCATCAACAACTCGTTTCCTGCCACCTACTGCATGGCGCCGACCAAGCCCGTGTTCACCGTCACGCGCAATGGCCACGAGCTGCAATATGCCGAGGACTACACGATCGACCCCACGAGCGGTCCAAGGACTGACCGCGGGCCCGCGCAGATCGATATCATCGGCGAGGGAGGCATCTTTACCAAGGGCACCTTCACGGGCAGGCGGACGATCCCCTTCACCATCCATCCCGCACCGCTCTCCGTTCTGACCACCATGGACCCCGTCGGGCCGTTCCCGTGGGATGGCAAGATGCGGCAGCCGGAGGTGACGTTCCATCACGAGTTTCCCAGCGGGCGGACGTACGACTTCTTGAGCGAGGAATATACGGTCACGTACCAGAACTGCACGGACGGCAACACGGCCATTGTGAAGCTCACCATGAAGGACGACGACACCTACCGCGGCAACTTCACGGGGTCTAAGGACTTCTCCTTCACCATCGAGCCGCGCAACCTTGAGAACGACGCCACGGTTACGCTTTCCCAGACGGTCTACCCCTACACGGGCGTCTACGTGGAGCCGGTTCCCACGGTGACGGTGCTTGATCGCGACGATAAACCCGTCACGCTCACGGCAGACGATGGGCATTTTGACATCTCGTACCAGAACAACCTCAGGTATGGCGCTGCGTCACTCACGATAACGGGGAAGGCCCCCTACACGACGGGCACGGTGACCATTCCCTTCCAGATTCGCTACATCACCGGCCACGACATCACCGTCGACGACATTGCCGACCAGACGTACACAGGTGAGGCGATCAAGCCCCAGGTCACGGTGCGAGCCTTAGGGTCTGTGATACCGGATTCGGCTTACGAGGTGGTGGCCCTTGCGGGCGAGAACGTGAACGTGGGAAAGGGCAAGGCTGTCATCAGGAGCACAAAATCAGAGTGGGTGACTTCGAAGGAGTTCAACATCGTGCCGCGCAGCGTGTCGGTCACGGCGGCGGATGACTCGAAGGCCTACGGCGCGCCTGACCCCGAGCTGACGGCATGGGTGATCGGCGCCGTGCCGGCCCAGCAAGTGGCCTATACGCTTGAGCGCGAGTCTGGCGAGGCCCTCGGTGACTATGTCATCACGCCCAAGGGCGAGACGGACCAAGGTAACTACACGGTGCGGTTCAGGAGCGGGACCTTCACCATCGAGGCGGCGCAGCTGGAAGACATGGCCCGCCTGGCGGAGATTCCTGACCAGACGTATACCGGAACGGCCCTCGAGCCTAACGTGACGGTCGTGCGCGATGACGGCGGGACGCCCCTCATCGAGGACGTGGACTATAAGGTGGCCTACGAGCACAACGTCGAGGTCGGCACCGCGACCGTGACGGTCACGGGCCTGGGCAACGCGCTCGGGACCCTCCACACCACGTTCAAGGTCGTGCCGCGAGATATCGCTGACGCCAAGGTCTCCTTCGCGCAGGACTCCATCGAGTGGTGGGGCGGCGAGGAGCGCAGGCTGATCCCAACGGTCACGCTGGATGGATTGACGCTCGAGGAGCATCGCGACTACACGGTCACCTTTGCCGATGACCGGGATCCCGGCACGGCAAAGGTGACCGTGTCCGGCACGGGCAACTACACGGGCACGGCCTTGGGTACCTACGAGGTCACGCCCTATCGCGTGGTCGTGACGCCCGACGACCTCACGAAGACCTATGTCGACCCTGACCCCGCGCTGACGTATACGCTCGACCGCCCGCTCTGGGGGAGCGACACACTGGATGTCACGCTCTCGCGAGAGCCGGGCCCCGACGCAGGCACCTATGCCATCACGGCTTCGGGCGAACCTCGGCAGGGCGGCTACGAGGTGGACTTTGGCGCGGATGGCACGCTCACCATCGAGCGGTCAGACCTCCACGAGCTATGGCCTTCCGTCACGGCACCCGACGTGATGTACGACGGCACAGACCACGAGCCGATCCCTACCGTCCAGTATGGCGACATGGTGCTCGTGTATGGCAGGGACTACGACGTGTTGGGCTATGCCGACAACCGCACTGTCGGCAAGGCGATCGTGTACGTCGAGGGGATAGGCAACTTCAAGGGGATCAAGGCGGGCTACTTCCAGATCCTCAAGCGGCCGGCCGAGGTCAGGGTGAACGACTGCACCAAGCTCATTGGCGAGGACGACCCGCAGTTCACGGTCAGCGAGACGAACGTCGTCGAGGGTGACCACATTCCGTACGAGTTCTCCCGCGAGCTGGGGGAGGAGTGCGGCGCGTATGCGATTGATGTGCAGGCGAACTACCAGTGGCTGTATACGTACGACCTGACGTACGTTCCTGGGAAGCTCACCATCACGGGCGGGGACCTCTCGGATGCGACCGTGACGTGCGAGGAGCAGACCTACTCGGGCACTGCGCTGGAACCCGAGCCCACGGTGACGCTTCGGGGGGTCGAGCTGGCGCGAGGCACGGACTATGAGGTGACGGGCTACGAAGACAACGTCGACGCCGGCATGGCCACGGTGACGGTCGAGGGCAAGGGCAACTTCGAGGGCACGGCCTTGGGCACGTTCATGATCGCCCCACACGACCTCTCGGGAAGCGGTTGCTCCGTGGGCGTCCCGGTGCAGGAGTACACGGGCCAGCAGCTCACGCCGGACCCCTCGCTCGTCTGCGTGGAGGCGGGCAAGACGACGCTCACGTTGCGACAAGACGTCGACTACGAGGTCACGGGCTATGGAGAGAACGTCAGGGAGTCCGGCACGGTGCAGATTCGGGGCATCGGCAACTTCGCCGGGACGAACGAGGGCGCCTTCCGCATCGTGAGCGGCGGCAACCTCGACCTTGCCTCCATGGGCGAGATACCTGACCAGACCTATACCGGGTCTCCCATCGAGCCCGGCTTCACGGTGAGCGTCAGCGATGCCGACCTCCTGCTGCGTCCCGGCATCGACTATACGGTGACCTTCGAGGACAACGTCGACGCGGGCACGGCAAAGGTGACGATCGCAGGCATCGCGCCCATCAAGGGGTCGCTCGCAGGGACGTTCCAGATCCTTCCGGCCTCGATCGCGGACGCGACCGTCACGGCGAAGGACCAGACCTACGACGGCACCGCGCAGCGGCCGGAATTGCGTGTCACCGTTGGTGACCTGCTCCTCGTCGCGGGCAAGGACTACACGGTCACGAACGTGGTCGACAACGTCAACGTGGGTACGGCGACGGTAACCATCACGGGGCAGGGCAACTACGAGGGCGTGACAACCGGCACGTTCAACATCGTGCGTCGTGCCGTGACCGTGCGTGCGGACGACGCCTCCAAGACGTTTGGCGATGCGGACCCGAAGCTGACAGCCACGGTTACGGGGCTCGTCGGCTCCGAGACCGTGTCCTATGAGCTTGTGCGCGCAAAGGGCGAGGACGCAGGCACCTACGACATCACTGCCTCGGGCGAGGCGGACCAGGGCAACTACGCCGTCACGTATGTAGGTGGCACCTTCACGGTGAGGCCGAGGGACCTCTCTGCGGCGACGGTCACCTGTGACGACCAAATCTACGCGGGCTCAGCGCTCACGCCCACCCCGACGGTGACGTTGGGTGGCGCCGAGCTCGTCCAGGGCACGGACTACACCGCCTCGTATGCCAACAACTGCGACGTCGGCAACGCGACCGTCACCGTGACGGGCACGGGCAACTATGCGGGCACCGCCGAGGGCGGTTTTGCCATCAAGCCGTTTGACCTTTCTGGGAGCGGCAGCGAGGTCAACGCGGCCATCCAGCTCTATACGGGTTTGGCGCTCGAACCCACTGCGAACGTGACTGCCATGGGTGTGGGTGGTCGGGATGAGGCGCTTGTCCAGGACCGCGACTTCGTCGTCACGGGGTACGAGGACAACGTCGCCGGACCGGTCGGCACGGTGTCGATCGAGGGCACGGGCAACTACACCGGCACGAACAAGGGCACCTTCTCCATCGTGAGCGACCACGACCTCACGCTGGGCATCATCGAGCCCATCGAGGACCAACCCTACACCGGCGTCCCTGTCGAGCCGCGTGTGCGCGTCTCGCTGAGGGATGTGGACCTGCTCATTCGCGAGGGCGTCGACTACGTCGTCTCGTATGAGGACAACGTCAACGTGGGAACCGCCACGGTCGTGGTGACGGGCATTGGTGCCATCACCGGCGAGCTCTCGACGACGTTTAGGATCGTGGCGACCGACCTCTCATCTGCGGTGGTCACGGCCGAGGACCAGACCTATGCCGGCAGCGCTCTCGAGCCGGCACCAGTGGTGACGCTTGCGGGGACCGTCCTTCCGGAGAGCGACTACACCGTCTCGTACGAGGACAACGTGGAAGCCGGGACGGCGCGCGTGAGCGTCGTCGCGGCGGGCGCCAACGTCACGGGGACTGCGACGGGGACCTTCTCGGTGGTGCCACGCGACATCACCGGGCCTGACTGCACGGTGACGGTCGCGCTGCAGGAGTATACCGGCAGCCAGATCACGCCAGACCCGTCGGTCGTGCGGATGAGCGTCGACGGAAAGACGCTCACGCTTGTGAAGGGCGTCGACTACGAGGTCACGGGCTACGGCGAGAACGTCAAAGACAAGGGCACGGTCACCATCGCGGGCATCGACAACTTCACGGGAACGAATGAGGGAACCTTCGCGATCGTGAGCAGCACCGACCTTACGCAGGGGCATATCAGGGCCATCCCAACGCAGACCTATACGGGTTCTGCCATCGAGCCTGCGCTCCATGTGGAGCTCGAGGGCGTCGACATGGTGCTCGTTCGTGACGTGGACTACACGGCGACGTTCGAGCACAACGTGGATGCGGGAACCGCCACGGTGACGGTCGAGGGCATCGCACCGCTCACGGGGACGCTCACGACCACCTTCAAGATTGTCCCGACGGACCTCTCCGGAGCGGAAGTCACGGCAGAGACGCAGGTCTATACGGGCTTCGAGCTCACGCCGACACCTATGGTCACCCTCGGCGGTGCACAGCTTGTCGCTGGGGTGGACTTCGAGGTGTCGGGCTACGATAACAACGTGCACGCAGGTACAGCCGGCGTCTCGATCACGGGCAAGGGCAACTATGTCGGGAGCGCCGCGGGTACGTTTGAGATTGGCCGAAGGTCCCTGCCTGGCACCGCTGCCGTCAGCCAGCCTGGGGACGTGACCTTCAGCGGCATGCGCCAGCAGCCAGCCGTCACGGTGACGGACGGTGACGGCGTGCTGCGACCTGGCGTGGACTACGGCCTGGTCTATGGGAAGAACGTCGGCGTCGGCGATGCGAGCGTGAGCGTGGTCGGCAGGGGAGACTACGAGGGCACGGTGACGGTGACGTTTGAGATCCTTCCCAAGCCCGTGACGGTCACCGCCCATGACCTCGCAAAGACCTATGGCGAGAAGGACCCGGCGCTCACGGTCTCGATTGAGGGCGTCGTGGACGAGCTTGCCGTGGCATATGAGCTGTCGCGCGAGCCAGGCGAGGATGCCGGGCAGTATGCCATCCACGTGTCCGGGGCGCCTGAGCAGGGCAACTATGCGGTGACGTTCGTGGATGGCTCGTTCACGGTGAGGCAGGCGAGTCTCGCTGCAGCCGAGATTGCTGCCGAAGACCAGGTCTACGCGGGCGTGCCCCTCGAACCTGAGGTCCGCGTCTCGCTGGGCGATGCGGTTCTCGTCCCCGGCGTGGACTACGACGTGCGCTACCTCAACAACCTGCGCTCCGGCAGGGCGACGGTGGTCGTGACGGGCAAGGGCAACTACCGCGCGACCGGAAGCGGGCGCTTCCAGATTGCCAAGGCCCTCCTTATGGCAACCTACGCCGGAGAGGCGATTGCCTGGGACGGTAGCCCGAAGCTCGCGGTCGACGTGTCCGGCTTTGTCGGAGGCGAGACCGATAAGACGGCAGCCAGGTTCAGGATGCCTGTCGTAGAGGCGCCCGACGTGCTCGTTCCGGGCGAGCACTACGAGCTTTTGCCCTCCGGAGGCTCTGCGCGCGACTACGAGTTCTCATACGTCTCGGGCGTGCTTTCGGTGGGCCTGCGTCCCGTATCTGATGACCCCGTCGCTCAGGAGGGACTCACCTACATTGGTTCCGAGCAGGTTGGCGTGGCAGAGCGACAGGGCTTCTCGGTGCAAGAGGGCGTGGCGACTGACGCAGGGACCTACACTGCCGTGGCGACGCTGGACGAGGGGTGGTCGTGGCTGGATGGGTCGACCGGGCAGCGCACGCTGAAATGGTCCATCGCGCCCGTGGCCATCACGGCCACCGCTCATGCCGACATTCCGGACCAGGTCCACACGGGGTCTGCCTGCGAGCCTCCGGTCCAACTCACCTATGGGGATGCCGTGCTTGTGGAGGGCAAGGACTACGAGCTGTCGTATGCCGACAACGTCGAGCTGGGGACGGCGCGGGCCGTCATCACGGGCCTGGGCAACTTCGAGGGAGCGCTGGAGATTCCCTTTGCCATCGTCGAGGCTTCGTACGAGTTGGTCTCTGGGCCGTCGGAGGCTGTCGAGCAGGGCGTCTCCGCGGCGTTCACCTTCGAGCGCGTTGGAGACGGGCACGCCACGTTTGCGCACTTCATAGGCGTAAAGATGGACGGCCGCACGCTGACGGACGCCGCCTATGACGCGCGGTCGGGAAGCGTGGCCATCACGCTGAAGCCCGGCTTCACCAAGACGCTTTCGGTGGGCGACCACGTGCTGACGGCGGTCTTTGACGACGGGTCGGCGGAGGCACCGTTCAGCGTGCGTGCGCCGCACGAGGACCCGGTCAATCCGGACGATCCCGACAAGCCGGTTCCCGTCATTCCCCAGACAGGGGAAGGAACGCCAACAGAAGCTATGCCGATTATCCTTTTCTCTGGGTTCATAGCGCTGCTCGCTGGCTTGTCCATGCGAAAGCCTTCGGCAACGGATTAGGGTGGCGGATTGGCGGATTGGGACCAGGTCTTTTCTCGCCACCTTGCAAGTCATCTGCCGACGTGCTCTGGGCAGCCCCCAATTTCCTGCGCCTACCTATACAAGTCCAAGCTACACTCTTGGCCAAGACGTCCACTACAAGGCGTTGCCGGCCGATCGTGTTGCGAGCAATCAGGAGGTTGTAATGGAAAACGTCGTTACCGTCATCTTCGATGTCGAGTCCGAGGCCTACCAGGCGTTCACCGAGCTGCGCCAGGCTCCCTTTGGGGAGGGCTACGTGGTGGCCGAGGCAGCGCTCATCAAGCACGAGGGCAGCGGGGTCGTCATCGCCGACCTCTTCGACGCCGCAGACGTCACCACCGACGACACGGCCGCCGGCATGATGATCGGCTCCATCGTCGGCATCCTCGGCGGGCCGCTGGGCGTCCTGCTGGGCGCCAATGCGGGTGCCCTCACCGGCCTCGCCTTCGACACCGCCGACGCCGTCGACAGCGCCTCCATGCTCGAGGTGACCGCCGCCAAGCTGTACGAGGGCGAGACGGCCATCGTCGCGCTGGTCGAGGAGGACGAGCCCGCCTTCGACGCCCCCTTTGCCAAGTTCGAGACCACCATCGTCCGCCACTTTGCCGCCGACGTCCTCGACGAGGTCGACCTCGCCCGCCAGGTCGAGGCGGACCTCGTCCGCCAGGCGAGGGGCCAGCTGCACGCCGAGCGCAAGGCCGAGCTCAAGGCGGCCCACGAGGAGCGCGTCGCTGCCGTGCAGGCCCGCTTTGCCGAGCTCAAGGCGGATGTCGACAAGAGGACCGACGCGGTCCTCGCCGAGGCCAAGGCCCAGGCGGAGGCCGTCGAGGCGGAGAACAAGCAGATCGTCGACGACATCAAGGCAGAGGCCGAGGCCAAGATCGCCGAGTACGGCGGCAACCGCTAGGAACATAGTATAGGCAGATGCCCGAGGGGCGAGGTCAAGGAGGGCCTCGCCCCTCCCTTCTGTATGTCCATCGGCGTTTGTGTCCTTGTGGCCAAGGACACAAACGCCGATAAAGGTGGTGGAATGGCTTCTCGCCCAAGCTTCTGTCCTTGAATACAAGGACAGAAGACGCCAGGGGGAATGGCGGCGGACGATGAAGATTGCAAGCCATCTCCGGGCGCCCGCAAATAAGTGTCCGCCCCTCCCGCTACACTCGTAAGGGCAAAATAGACACGTGCGGACCTCTGGAGAATTGCATGCCTTCTGATCTGCAGCAATCGCTTTTCACCCCCTATGACGACAACGACTTCTGGGCACCTCCCGCCCCGGCGGTCGACCTCGCCTCGCTCAATCCGGCCCAGCGCGAGGCAGCCGAATGCACCCAAGGGCCGCTCCTCGTGCTGGCCGGCGCAGGCTCGGGCAAGACGCGCGTGCTCACCTACCGCATCGCGCACATGATCGGCGACGAGGGCGTGCGCCCGTGGCAGATCCTGGCCATCACCTTCACCAACAAGGCGGCGGCTGAGATGCGCGAACGTCTGGCCAAGCTCGTCCCCAGCACGCGTGGCATGTGGGTCTGCACCTTCCACGCCATGTGCGTGCGCATTCTGCGTGACGATGCCGAGCTCTTGGGCTACCGTCCCAACTTCTCGATCTACGATGACGACGACTCGCGCCGCCTGGTGCGCGACATCATGTCCGACCTGGACATCGACCCCAAGCAGTACCCGCTCAACGCCATCCGTACCATCATCTCCAACGCCAAGAACGCGTTGGTCTCGGCAGACGAGATGGAGGCGCAGGCGGACAGCCCGGCATACCAGAAGGCCGCCCGCGTCTACCGCGAGCTGCAGCGCCGCCTGGCGCGCGCCAACGCCCTGGACTTTGACGACCTCCTGACCAAGACCTTCGAGCTGCTCTCCAAGCATCCCGAGGTGCTCGATCGCTATCAGGAGCGCTTCCGCCAGATCAGCGTGGACGAGTACCAGGACACCAACAAGGCCCAGTACGCCATCACCAACCTCCTGGCCGCCAAGTACCGCAACCTCATGGTCGTGGGCGACGATGACCAGTCCATCTACAGCTGGCGTGGTGCCGACATCCAGAACATCCTCGACTTCGAGAAGGACTATCCCGAGGCAAAGGTGGTGCGGCTCGAGCAGAACTACCGCTCGACGGGCCACATATTGGCCGCGGCAAACGCCGTGGTGGCGCACAACTCACGCCGCAAGGCCAAGCACCTCTTTACCGAGTCGGGAGATGGCGAGCTCATCCGCGTGTTCCAGGCAGCTGACGAGCGTGACGAGGGGCGCTGGATTGGCTCCGAGATAGAGAAGCTCCACGATGGCGGCACGAGCTACGATGACATCGCCGTCTTCTATCGCACTAACGCGCAGTCGCGCATCCTCGAAGACATGTTCCTGCGCGCGGGCGTGCCCTACAAGATCGTGGGCGGCACGCGCTTCTTTGACCGCGCCGAGATCCGTGACGTCATGGCCTACCTCAAGCTCGTGGTCAACCCCGACGACGACGTGAGCGCGCTGCGCGTGGTCAACACGCCGCGACGTGGCATCGGCACCACGTCGGTCCGCAAGATCAGCGCGTACGCGGCAGAAAACGGCCTCTCCTTCTTTGCGGCCGCACAGCTCTGCGTGGCCGAGACGGGCCTGCTTTCGCCCAAGGTGCGCGGCAGCCTGGGAGAGTTCTGCAGCGTCATCGAGGCCGGGCGCCACATGACGGGCGAGCTGAAGGATGTGGTGGAAGCCATCGTCGACCGCACCGGGCTCATCCAGGCGCTGCGGGCAGAGAATACCATCGAGGCGGACGGCCGCGTCGAGAACATCCAGGAGTTCTTTGGCGTCGCGGCCGAGTTTGACGAAACGCACGACGACGTGGCGGAGACGCTCGAGAGCCTGCGGCAGCTGAGGGAGGCGGGTGCCCTCGATGCGTCGGACCTGCCGGACGCCCTGGCGACGGAGGTCGCCGCGGATGCCGCAGCCCGTGACACCGCACAGCCAGAGGCACCCCAGGTGGCCGCCGAGAAGCTTCCGGCGCTCATGGAGTGGCTTGCCCTGCGCTCCGACCTCGACGCATTGGCAGGCCAGACGAGCGCCATCACCATGATGACCGTCCACTCCGCCAAGGGCCTGGAGTTTCCCGTGGTGTTTGTGGCGGGCATGGAGGACGGCATCTTCCCGCATCGTGCGCACGAGGGGGAGGGAGAGCACCTTGAGGAGGAGCGACGCCTTGCCTATGTGGCCATCACGCGCGCGGAGCGCAAGCTCTACCTCACCTATGCCACGACGCGGCGCATGTACGGCTCGACGGACGCCTATCCCCGCAGCCGCTTTCTGAACGAGATCCCCGAGGAGCACATCCAGAGCATCGGCGTGGGGTCATCGGGCTTCTCGGGCACGGGCTGGGCAAAGCGTGGCGACCGTCACGGCACGTATGGCTCGGGCCGTGGCTCCGAGGTGTACGGCGGTAACGTCTTTGGCTCGCATACACGCTCGACGGGCGGCTCGCGCGAGGCGGTACGCCCGGCGCCCATCAAGAAGGATGCCAAGAAGGCGGCGGAGACCTTCCTTCCGGGAGACCAGGTCTCCCACAAGACCTTTGGGCCCGGCAAGGTGCTGGCCGTCCAGGGAGACACCATCGAGGTCCGCTTCACGCGCACGGGCAAGACCAAGAAGCTCATGAAGGGCTTTGCCCCCATCGTCAAGATCGAGGGCTGACTCACAAGGGTCCCACCCCTTTGAGTCAGATTGACTCAAAGGGGTGGGACCCTTGTGAGTCAGCAATGTCGCCCTTGCCCTATACTTTTCCCTGCAAAGCGGCTCTGTGTGGGCCAAGGTGAGAGGAAGGGCGCAAGATGGAGCTCATGGAGCAGACCGTGTCGGCCCTCGACGGGTCATCGTTTGCCGAGAAGGTCATTCTGCTTGCCATCGTCGTGCTGGTGGCATCCATAGTGCAGAGGCTGGTCATACGCTTCGTCCGCCGTGTGCTCGAGGCTGCCGAGGTTCCCTCGGCATCGATCTTCCTGAACATACTGCGCGCCGTCATTTGGAGCTTTGCGCTGCTGTTTGTGCTTCAGCCCGTCTTTGGCATCGAGCCGACGGGCTTTGTGGCAGCCCTTGGCGTGTCGTCGGTCGCGCTCTCCTTTGGCCTGCAGGACACGGTCTCAAACCTCGTGGGAGGGCTCTCGCTCATGGTCACGCGCGTGATCGTGCCCGGAGACGTCATCACGGTCGGGGGCTTCACGGGGAGGGTGACCGACATCAACTGGCGCTCCACCAGCGTCGAGGCCCGCGGGGGCAACACCGAGGTCATTCCCAACTCGGCGCTGCTGAAGTCCTCCTTTACCAAGCTCACGGATGGTGCGGCTGCGGCGTCGAGCTTTACCGTGGCGGTCCGTCACGACGCCGACCTCGAGCAGGTCGAGCGGGAGGTGCTTGCGGTCGCAAAGGATGCGCTGGGCGAGCTTGCCGACCCGACGCGCGAGCCCCTGGTCCAGTTTGGCAACATGGATGCCTACGGCATCACCATGACGGTGATCACCTTCATCTCGGCGGACGCCATGCAGGGAGCCGCAAACGACCGCGTCTCGCGTGCGTTGGCGGGCAGGCCCTGGCTTGCGCATATTGCCTAGGGCTGAAGGGGCGGGCAGACGGGAAGAGAGAGGACTTCGTGCCATGAAGATCGGCATCGTAGCGGCCATGGAGCAGGAGCTCGAGCTCCTCAGGTCACAGATGGGGGAGTGCACATGCGTGAAGCGTGCCGGGACGGAGTTCGTGGAGGGCTCCCTTGGCGGCAAGGACGTCGCGATGGTGGTTGCCGGCGTGGGCAAGGTCAACGCCGCCGCGCACGCGCAGCTGCTCATCAGCTCCTATGGCGCTGACGTGTTGGTCTTTACGGGCGTTGCGGGATCCCTTGATCCCACGATTGACATCTGTGACATCGTGGTCTCGACCGACTGCGTGCAGCATGATGTGGAGGCTGCCGCGCTTGGCTATGCTCCAGGCGAGATACCCTATCAGGAGGTCTCGTTCTTTGAGGCAGACCCCGCGCTTCGGGGTGCTGCGGTCCGCGCGGTGCACGAGGCCGCTCCCGAGGTGCATGTCTTTGAGGGGCGCATCGCCTCTGGTGACCAGTTCGTGAGCAGCGCGGAGGCAAAGGAGCGCATCGTCTCCACCTTTGGTGCGCTCTGCTGCGAGATGGAAGGCGCCGCCGTGGCGCAGGTCGCGTGGCTGAACGAGGTGCCCTTCGTGGTCATCCGTGCCATCTCCGACAAGGCGGACGGCTCTGCCGAGATGGACTACCCGACCTTCATGGTGCAGGCGGCCAACCGCAGCGCCTCCATCATCGAGCGCCTGTTGCAGCTGCTGTAACCTTCATGTGAGCAACCGCACGGAGATTCCAATCCTGCAAAAGGCGATGACGACGGCGCTGAGCCCACAGGACATGATCAAAGTGCTGCGCCTCCGCAAGGACACGTGCTCCCGAAGCCGTGAAGCGGCAGCGAGGGGCATGGGCACACTAGGGCACGATCCATCCCGCTCACCAAAGACTTAATGTCGCGGCCTGTCGTTTAAGAGATGATGGACATATGCACATCAGTTTTGATGGGAGAGGGGGAGGGGCCATGGCCTCGTCATTCCGCAAGGACCAGTCAAAGCCCAAGCGTGTCGTCATAGCCTTGGGAGGAAACGCGTTGGGCGACACGCCCGCCGAGCAGATCGAGCGCGTCAAGCACGCGGCGCCCGCGCTTCTGGACGTCATCGAGGACAACAACGAGATCATCATCACCCACGGCAACGGACCGCAGGTGGGCATGATCCAGAAGGCCTTTGCCATCTCGTCCACGCTCGACGAGAAGGTTCCCGTGATGGACCTGCCCGAGTGCGGCGCCATGAGCCAGGGCTACATCGGCTACCACCTGCAGCAGGGCATCGGGGCGCAGATGCACCGCACGGGCAAGCGCTGGCATGTGGCCACGGTGGTGACGCAGATCGAGGTGGACGCGGACGACCCCAGCTTCCAGAACCCCACCAAGCCCATCGGTCCCTTCCTGACCAAGGAGCAGGCCGAGTCGCAGGCGGCGCAGGACCCCAGCTTCAAGTTTGTCGAGGACTCGGGCCGTGGCTATCGCCGCGTGGTGGCCAGCCCGCGCCCGCGCAGGATCGTCGAGTCGGAGAGCATCCTCAACCTGCTCGACAACGAGTTCATCGTCGTCGCGTGCGGAGGCGGCGGCATCCCCGTCATTCGCGACACTGACAACTACGGCTGCTACAAGGGCGTGCCCGCCGTCATCGACAAGGACATGGCAGGCGCCCTTCTGGGCGAGGACTGCGACGCCGACGTGCTCGTGCTGCTTACGGCCGTCGAGTATGTGGCCATCAACTTTGGCAAGCCCGACCAGCAAAACCTGACCGACATCACCGTGGCCGAGGCGCGCCGCTACGCGGACGAGGGCCAGTTTGGCAAGGGCTCCATGGAGCCCAAGGTCCGCGCAGCCATCCGCTTCTGCGAGGGCAGGCCTGACCGTGTGGCCATCATCGGTAGCCTCGACAAAGCGCCCGAGGCGGTGCGCGGCCTCTCCGGCACCCGCATCCACTACTAAGAGAGCGAGACAAGCCATGCCTGTTACCAGCAAGGGTACCGACAAGCCGCGCCGCATCGTCATCTCCCTGGGCGGACTCACGCCCTCGAGCCAGCTCGACCGCCAGCGCGAGCTCATCTATGCGGCTGCGCCCGAGCTCCTGCGTGCCATCGACGTCAACGCAGAGGTCATCCTCACCCACGGCAACGGACCGCAGATCCACATGGCGCAGCGCGCCTTTGCCGTCGCCTCGACCGAAGACCCCAAAGTCCCGCCCATCGACCTGCCCGAGTGCGGTGCCATGACGCAGGGATACATCGGCTACCACCTGCAGCAGGCCCTGGAGGCCGAGATGCACAAGGCGGGCAAGCGCTGGCACATCGCGACCATCATCACCCAGATCGAGGTGGACGTGGACGACCCCTCGTTTGGCAACCCGACCAAGGCGATCGGCCCGCGGCTCACCAAGCGCCAGGCCACCTCGCTCACCGAGCAGGACCCGAGCTTCAAGTTCGTGGCTGACGGCGAGGGGTACCGCCGCGTGGTCGCAAGCCCGCGCCCGCGCAGGATCGTCGAATCGGAGAGCATCCTCAACCTGCTCGACAACGACTTCGTGGTCATAGCCTGTGGCGGCGGAGGCATCCCCGTGGTGCGCGATTCGGACGATTTGGGCTGCTACAAGGGCGTGCCCGCCGTGATCGAGAAGGATGCGGCGGCAGGCCTTCTGGGTGACGACTGCGACGCCGACGAGTTCGTCTTCCTGACGGACGTGGATGGCGTGGCCCTCAACTGGCAAAAGCCTGGCCAGCGCTTCTTGGGCGACGTGACGGTCCCCCAGATCCACGCCTACGCCGACGCGGGCGAGTTTGGCCACGACGACATGGAGCCCAAGGTGCGTGCCGCCCTGCGCTTCCTGGAGCAGCGTCCTGACCGCGTGGTGAGAATCGGCAACATTCGCAATGCCGCCGCCGTGGTCCGCGGGGAGGCGGGTACCTGCATCCACTACTGAGGCCCGGCGAACCAGGACACCCTCTATTGTGAGAGGGGTTCGCACGTAAGATGATTCATCATATCGGTATGGGGTTGAGCGCCTCCAGGCATCTGCTTGAGGCCCAAGACATAGAAAGGAAGAACGACATGAGCATGCCCAAGGACTACATCGACACGTGTGAGTTCACCAAGGAGCAGCTGCTTGCCATGGAGGAGCTTGCCATGGCCATGAAGGCCGCCATCAAGGAGGACGGATACTATCCCCACCTGCTGCGCAACAAGAGCCTCGGCATGATCTTCCAGCAGGTGTCCACCCGCACGCGCATCTCCTTCGAGACGTCCATGACCGACCTCGGTGGCCACGCGCAGTTCTACGGCCCTGGCACCATCCAGCTCGGTGGCCACGAGTCCTTGGGTGACTCTGCGCGCGTCATGGGCTCGCTCCTTGACATCATGATGGCTCGCGTCGACCGTCACAAGGACGTCGTGGGCCTCGCGGCAGGTTCCGCGGCCCCGGTCATCAACGGCATGTCCGAGTACAACCATCCCACGCAGGAGCTCGGTGACCTGCTCACCATGCTCGAGAACCTTCCCGAGGGCAAGAAGATCGAGGACTGCAAGCTCGCCTTCATCGGCGACGCCACGCAGGTCTGTGTCTCGCTCATGTTCATCTGCTCCATCATGGGCATGGACTTCGTGCAGTTTGGCCCCAAGGGTCACCAGATCCCCGACGGCGGCCTGCACGTGGGCACCGTCGAGGAGCGCGCCGAGTTTGGCAAGCAGCTCATGGCCGTGGGCGAGCAGAAGTGCAAGGAGTCCGGCGGTACCATCACCATCTCCGATGACATCGAGTGCATCAAGGGCGCCGACTTCATCTATACCGACGTGTGGTATGGCCTCTACGACGACGAGGTCGAGGACGAGAACTACATGGACATCTTCTACCCCAAGTACCAGGTGACCATGGACATGATGAACTACGCTGGCCCCAACTCCAAGTTCCTGCACTGCCTGCCGGCCTCGCGCAACGAAGAGGTCACCGACGAGGTCATGGACGACCCCAAGCGTTCGCTGTGCTGGGTCGAGGCGGAGAACCGCAAGCACTCCATCCGCGCCATCCTGGCGACGCTTGGCCCCCGCACGCCGCTCAACGACGAGGGCGTCGAGTATGCCAACAAGGAGCGCCTGCATGCCGCGCTGGCCAAGATCGAGGAGCTGCAGGAGTAAGGCCAAGTCGCTCTCAGTCTGTCTGGAGCGCTGCGACAAGGCTGCCCGCTCAGACAGTCCTCGCCTCAGGTGGCGCGACGTCGTTCCTGCGGAACGACTGCGCCAACTGGGCTGCGGAACTCGCGTTCAACCTTGTCGCACCGCTCTTAACCGCAACGAAAGAAGGCAAGAAATGCGCACGATCACCGAGTCACAGTCAACCCCCAAGGCCGACGGCTTCTGGATGCCAGGAGAGTTCGAGCCGCAGAAGCGCGTGTGGATGGGGTGGCCCCACCGCACCGACACCTGGGCGCACGGCGCCAAGCCGGCGCAGGCCCAGTATGCCGCCATCGCCCGCGCCATCGCGGAGTTCACGCCCGTCTACATGTGTGCCAACCAGGTCGACTACGCCAACTGCAAGGCCGTCTTCGAAGAGGACGAGAACGTGCACGTCATCGAGATGACCACCGACGACGCCTGGTTCCGTGACACCGGTGCCACCTATGTGGTCAACGGCAAGGGTGACAAGCGTGCCGTGCACTGGCACTTCAACGCCTATGGCGGCCTCATTGACGGCCTGTACTTCCCCTGGGACAAGGACGAGCAGATCGCCCTCAAGATGGCCGAGATCTCCGAGGTCGTGCGCTATCGCCCCGACTACATGATCTTGGAGGGCGGCGCGATCACCGTTGACGGCGAGGGCACCGTCGTCGTCACCGACCAGAGCGTGCTCTGCCCTGGCCGCACCTGCTCCGCCGTGCTCGTCGACGAGGACGAGGACAACATCTGGCCCAACTACGGCCGCAAGTTCGAGCCCTGGAGCGAGGAGCTGCGTGCCTACGTCGAGAACGAGCTCAAGCAGTACCTCGGCGTCGACAAGGTCATCTTCGTCAAGGAGGGCATCGACCCCAGCGAGACCAACGGTCACATCGACGACGTGGCGACCTTCATCGCCCCGGGCGTCATGGCCTGCATCTGGACTGACGACCCCGATTACCCCTTCTACCAGCAGTGCCATGCGGCCTACGAGACCCTCTCCAACGCGACCGACGCCAAGGGCCGCAAGCTCAAGGTGTACAAGCTGCCCATGCCGGTCAATCCCGTCTACATGGACCAGGCGTCCTGCGACAGCATCGACATCGACGAGAACGCCGAGCCGCGCGTCTCCGACGAGCCGCTCATTGCCTCGTACATGAACTACCTCGTGACCAACGGCGGCATCATCACGCCGCAGTATGGCGACGAGAACGATGCCCTTGCCATCGAGACCCTCCAGAAGATCTACGACGAGACCTGGGGCGAGGGTGCCTACAAGGTCGTGGGCGTCCAGTCCGAGCAGGTCGTCTTTGGCGGCGGCAACATCCACTGCATCACGCAGCAGGAGCCGACTGGCCAGGCCAAGTAAGGAAGGGCCAGGCGCCCTGGCCTCCCTTGGGCCAGGACGCCTGGTGGTCATGCTCCCTCGGCAGTGAGGAGGTTCGACGTGGCATCTGCATATGGTTGGCTTTCGCTCATACCTCCCATGGTGGCCATCACGCTTGCCATCAAGACGCGCCGCGCCATCTCCTCGCTGCTGATGGGCGTCTTTGTGGGCTACTGCATCTATGTGTGGTTCGCTCCGGACAAGAGCCAACTTGCCGTGCCCAACCCCGTGCTCGGGCCCTTCTACGAGACCATCCATGCCCTCCTGGCCTCGTTTGCCGACCCGGAGAGCATCTCGCTCTTTGCCTTCATCGCCATCCTCGGCGGCATCGTCCAGATTCTTGTGGTCGCGGGTGGCGCGGAGGCCTTCGCCAAGTGGTCGGAATCCCGCATCCGTACGCGGCGTGGCGCACAGCTCGCCACCTTTGGCATGGGCATCTCCATCCTCATCGACGACTACTTCAACGCGCTCACGGTCGGAAGCGTCATGCAGCCCATCTCGGACCGGCTGCGCATCAGCCGCGCAAAGCTCGCCTACAACATCGACTCGACGTCGGCGCCCGACACCATCCTCTTTCCCATGTCGAGCTGGGTCGCCACCTGCATCCTGCTCATCAATCCCATGCTCGAGCAGCACGGGTTTCCCGACACGGGCTTTCCCGCCTTTCTCAAGACCATCCCATACAACTACTATTCGTGGCTGACGCTTCTGTTTGTGATCTTGGTCTCTTGGTGGGACATCAACATTGGCCCGATGGTGGAGTTTGAGCACGCGGCACGCGAAGGGCATGATGGCACGCGGCGCGAGGTCGAAAACGAGTATGCGGGCAAGGCGTCAACCAACAAGGCGCGGGCCTCTGACCTCATGGTGCCCATGTTGGTCCTTGCCTGCCTTGCGGTGGTGTTCATGCTGGGCACGGGTGGCCTCTTTGGTGGGGCGAGCCTGCTTGACGCGATGCAGAACGCAAACTCCACACTGGCGCTTGTCTATGCCGGCGTGGGTACCCTCGTCTTTGTGTTTGCGCTCTACATCCCCCGCGGGCTCATGACGATAGACGAGTTTGGCGATGCGTTCATGTCGGGGCTCAAGGACATGATCGACGCCATGGCGATGCTGCTCCTTGCATGGACGGTGTCCACCGTGATGGGGGACGAGGTGCTGGCGACCGGCCCGTTTGTGGCGAGCCTCGTGCCCACGGATGCGCCGGCGTTCCTGCTGCCGCTCACCATGTTCATCGCCACGGGAGCCATCGCCTTCACCACGGGCGTCTCGTGGGGCGCCATGGCCATCATGATTCCCCCTTCCATCGCGATCTGCGCGCGCGTGGCGCCCGAGACCATCTCCATGACGCTCGGTGGCGTCTTTGCGGGCGTCATCTTTGGCGACCACTGCTCGCCGCTGTCCGACACCACCATCCTCTCCTCGACAGGGGCAGGATGCGACCATATCGACCACGTGCGCTCACAGCTGCCCTATGCCCTGACGTCGGGGGCGGTTGCGTGCGTGACGTTCGTCTTCGTGGGGTTGGTACGCAACCCGGTCGCTGGGCTGGCGTTTGGCCTGGCGGCCATGTGGGTGGTCGCGTATGTGCTCCACCGTCATAGCGATCGTGTCGAGGCGCGGTGGAGGGAGGAGAGCTCGGGATAGTCCGTGGCTGGCTCATTTGTAGCCGGGTTGGGTGTTTGTGTTCAAATTGTGAAGGACTCGCGCTATACTTCCGTAAGCAATGCTGTGGGCCTTTGGCCTGTCAGATGTGAAAGGAGTCACTTTGGAAAAGAAGGGTCTCTCGTTCTTTACGATCATCTCCACGGTGATCTGCGTCGTCTTCGTGTGCGAAGCCGCCGCGCCTGCTGCCGCCATTGGCAACCAGCAGTTCTTCTGGTGGATCTTCCTGATCATCACCTTCCTGATCCCGTATGGCCTCGCGGTGGCCGAGCTCGGTACCGCCTATGAGTCAGACGGTGGCATCATCGACTGGATTCGTGACGGTCTGGGCGACAAGTGGGCCGCCCGCGCCGCGTACTACTACTGGGTCAACTACCCGTTCTGGATTGCCTCGCTGGCAACGCTGTTCCCCTTCATCATGACCATGATCTCGGGCTACACCATCGACTTCGAGTCAAACATCTGGGTGACCTTGGCCATCGAGCTGGCCTTTACGTGGATCGTCACCTTCATGGCCTTCTCGCCCGTCGCCGACTCCGAGTGGGTCCTCAACGGCGGCGCCATCATCAAGGTCGCCGTGGCGGTGCTCGTGGGCTGCATCGGCATCTGGTATGCCTCCAAGAACGGCTTTGCCACCGACATGAGCCCCGCCACGTTCCTGCCCGACCTCTCCGCAGGAAACGCCCTCGGGTACCTCTCCATCATCATCTTCAACTTCATGGGCTTCGAGGTCATCTGCACCATGACGGGTGACATGAACGACCCCAAGCACGAGATTCCGCGCGCCGTCATCCTCGGCGGAATCGCCATCGCGGTCATCTACCTGTTTGCTTCCTTTGGCATCGGTGCGGCCATTCCCGCCGACGAGATCGACCCCGACTTTGGCATGGTCGTCGCCCTCGAGACCATGGTGGGCAATGGCTTCCTCTTCAAGCTCGTTGCCGTCCTGTTCCTCATCACCATGTTTGCCAACATGGCTTCGTGGTCCTTTGGCGTCAACTCCGTTGCCGCCTATGCTGCCCAGACGGGCAACATGCCCAAGGCCTTTGGCAAGATGAACCCCAAGACGGGCATGCCCGACGGCGCCGCCATCATCAATGGCGTGGTGACCTCGCTCATCCTGTGCATCCAGCTCATTCCCAACGAGTTCATCTCCAACAACATCTTCTGGATGCTCTTTGGCCTGTCGGTCGTCTTCCTGCTGCTCACCTACATCCCGATGTTCCCGGCGTTCATGCACCTGCGCAAGGTCGACCCCGACCGCAAGCGCATCTACGAGTTCCCCTTCAAGGGCACCATGTTCAAGGTCGCGCTGATCGTGCCCATGATCGAGCTCATCCTTGCGGTCATCGCCACGGTCGTCCCGCTTTCTGCCGAGGAGGTTGGTGACAAGGTTCCCATGATCATCGGCCTTATCGTCTTCCTCATCATCGGCGAGGTGTTCCGCATCGTCTCGGCCAAGGACCGCACCGAGGAGTACAAGGGCCTTACGCCTGAGCTTGCCGCCCAGCGCAATGCCGAAGAGGCTGCCGCGGAGGCTGCTGGGGAGTAAGTCTGCCCCCTGAGTCTTTAATGACTGACGACGGGTCGCTTGCTTGTAATGCAGGCGACCCGCCGTCTTTTGTCGACAGTTGTGCTGGTGCGGTACCTATCGATCCTGCAGGCGCCGCAGAGTGGCTCCCGCCAGCGTCAGCATCGCCCCGAGAGCCGCAATCACCGTGGTGAGGACGGAGCTTGCGTCGCCTGTCTTGGGCAGGGGGGCGGATGACCTCTTGCTCGGGGTGGCAGAGCCCTTGTCCTGCTGATTGTCCGACGGCGTAGGCGTCACATCCCTGCTTGGCTGCTCGTCATCGGACGGCGACGAAGCCGGGACGGTGTAGGCGCGAATGGAGAGGAGGGGGTACGCGTTGTACGCGGTGCCGTAGGCCTCCATGGGGATGGCCGCCTCGGAGAAGGTGCCGTTCTGCAGGAAATACCCCTTGCCCTTGGCATTCTTCTCGTCCATGGCAAAGAGCGCCTTTCCGCTCACTCCGTTGAGGTTGACTTCTGTCCCGATGCTGGGGGTGTCTCCCGTCACCCTCAGCACGATGGCCCCCTTGCCGGAGGGCACCTGGGAATCCCAGTTTGCGGAGACCGTCTTGTAGCCGGCATGGTCAATCGTGCCCTTCGAAAGCGACACCCAGCTTGACTCGTCCGCCGTGGGAGCGCCGTCGCTCACGGGAGCGTAGAACAGCTCGTAGCTGCCGCCCTTTGACCACGAGACAAAGCTCAGCTCGCTCAGCTTCTCGCCAGCGCCAAAGTCAAAGACGTTTGCCCAGGTGCAGACCGAGCTTTCCTCAGGCTGCCACGACGAGACCGCGCCGTACGTATCGAGCATGTAGCGTTTCTGGTCAACTGGCTTGCGGGCTCCGGCGACCGCGTAGACGTAATCCAGCTGGTCATCCTTGTTCCGCTTGAACAGGAACTCGTCCTCGTACGAGACGTAGGTAAAGCCTCCGGCCGACCCATAGTCAGTGCCATAGCTGTTCTTGAGGATCCAGGCGCCGTCGTGCTCAGGCTGCCTTCCGTTTTGCATGGCAAAGTACTCTTTGGGGAAGGAGTCGTCCCAACCCACCACCGAGACCGCATGGTTTGGGTCGATGAGCGCATCGCCGTCCTCGCTGTACCTGCCGATGGTCCAATCGGTGGCGTGCTCCTGGTCAAAGTACCCGTCGAGCATGTCGGACATGTGATAGCTCGCGTTGACGGCACCGTATTGCGTTATCAGGTCCTTCACCTCTTGCATGGAGGGGTCTTTGACAAAAAACATGTCGGTGATCTGGTACTGCACGGGTGCCGTGTCGTAGTTGGCTGGACGCAGGTTCTCCCCTTCGCCGTAGAGGTTGGAGGGGCTCATGTCCTTGTAATCATCATCGGCGAAGTCAGAGGGTCTGCCAAGGTAGGGGATGTCTGCTTCGGAGCGGACACCGACCGTCGTAAGGAAGCCGGTGGCCATGGCCGGATAGCCGCTTTCCTCGCGAAGGTTCATGTTCCATCCGCTTTCATGGACCCACCAGAGCACGTCCTCGACAGAGAACTGCACGCTCGTCGGCTCAAGGCCGTTGTGGATCATGAAGCTTTCGGTCGTCGAGATGGCTGACTGCGCCCAGCAGGTGCCCCAGAACTGGTCGCGCACGGCCGAGGTGCCCTCGGTCTTGCGCGGGTCGTAGGACGAGCCCTCCTCGGCAGCAGGAAGGAGGACTGGCTCCGCCGCGCTGTCTTCGGCAGCCAAAACGGCCTCTTCTGCCTGCGGATCTATTACCGCTTCGGCGTCTTCTGCCAGGGGCTCATCTGCGGTCAGATCTGCCTCTTCGGCAGCGGCGTCTTCTGTCGCCTCCGCTTCGTCCAGGCTTTGTTCGGCCATGTCTGCCGTGGGCTGCTCGGCGTCGTTTGCCGCGACCCGTTCGGCTTCGTCAGTCGTTGGCGTCTCGAGGCCTTCCGCGACGACCTGCTCTTCGACCGAGACCTGCTGTGCCGCGCCATCTCGGGAGGTTGCGGACGCTGGTTGGGCTACGGCCGCCGAAGCTCCCACGGCAAGCGCCGATGCCAAAGAAACCGACAGTCCCATCATGTAGAAGCGTGTCTTACGTCCCATTGGTAGCCCATTTCTACGGCAGTGAAAGCAGATGTAGAGGACTATAGAGCATCAGCGCCCGACCTGACGGCAAGGAAGCTTGAAGGCACTGCGGTTTATCCTGGTTTGAGTGCGTGAGCGGCACCTCTGGCGCGGCGAGCAACGTGTCCGCCCCTTTGGCCTGTGATACGCTCTTGGTCGTCCGCGGTTTGAACGTTGATGAACAGGAGATGTCCCATGCGTACCATTTACGAGTCCGAATCCACCCCGCTGGCCGACGGTTTCCGCATGCCGGGAGAGTATGAGCGTCAGGAGCGCACCTGGATTCTGTGGCCGCATCGCTCCGATGTGTGGCGCAATGGTGCCAAGCCTGCGCAGAAGGTCTTTGAGGAGATCATCCGTACCATCGCGCGCTTCCAGCCGGTGACCGTGGGTGTCAACTCCGAGGACTGGCCTGCAGTCAACCAGGTCTTTGACGGCGTGGACAACGTGCAGGTCTTGCTCATGGAGTACAACGACTCGTGGCTGCGCGACCCAGGCCCTGCGTTTCTCGTCAACGACAAGGGCGAGCTGGCCCTCTCTCACTTCCATTTCAACGCGTACGGTGGCTTTGTAGACGGCCTCTACTTCCCCTGGGACAGGGACGCGAGCTTGGGCCTGCAGATGGCCAACGTGTGCCAGGTCAACCGCTATCGCCCCGACAGTTTCATCCTGGAGGGCGGCTCCTTCAACTGCGACGGTCAGGGCACCGTGGTCACGACCGACATGTGCCTGCTTTCGCCGGGCCGCAACGCAAGCGTGACGGACTTCGAGCCGTGGAGCGATGAGCTGCGCGCATACTGCGAAGACGAGCTCAAGAAGTACCTGGGCTGCACCAAGGTCATCTGGATCAAGGACGGCATCGATCCCTACGAGACGAACGGCCACGTGGATGACGTGGCATGCTTCAGCGCTCCCGGCGAGGTCTGCTGCATGTGGACCGACGACCCCGCGCACAAGTTCTTTGCCGAATGCCAGGCGGCGTATAGGACGCTTTCCGAGGCGACGGATGCCCAGGGCCGCAAGCTCAAGGTGCACAAGGTCATCATGCCGAGCAAGAGCGTGTATATGACTGAGGAAGAGGCCTCGACCATCGACCCGGTCGAGGGTGTGCTGCCGCGCACGCCGGAGGACGCCTTTGAACCGAGCTACCTCAACTTCCTGCCCATCAACGGGGCCGTGCTTGTGCCGCAGTTTGGCGATCCCAACGATGAGCAGGCCCTGCGCGATATCCAGGCCGCCTACCCCGACCGCGAGGTGATTGGCATCTACACCAAGGAGATCATCTTTGGTGGTGGCAACATCCACTGCATCACGCAGCAGCAGCCGGCCGTGTAGGGAAGACGCGACGTCTATCTAAGGGTGCGCATGAGGCGGGTCCCCTTTGAGGGAACATTTCCTCCCACAAAGGGAACCCTAAACGACTAAAACCGCTTCTTCCGACCAATACAGGGGAGCATTTCCTCCCACAAAGGGAATGCCAAACCCTCCTGCTTCTCGCCCCTGTCCGATACAGGGGAGCATTTCCTCCTCTGTGCCAAACGGCTGGGCATACGAGAGCGCCGGGCTAGGGAGTTTGGTCCAGGACGCGCTGTTGTCCTATAGTTGTCCTAGCATGTTCATGTGAGAAAAGATGGGACACGAGATGAACAAGAACGTGAAGGGTGCCACCATAGTCTGCCTTGCACTTGTGTTGGGACTTGCGGCCTGTGGGAAGAAGGCTCCCGCAACCGATACGCCGACCGACGAGGGCGCTACCATCCAGGAGCAGGTGACCTCGGAGATTGAGGACAAGACGACCCAAGCCGAGGGGTCAGCTGACGCCACGGCCCTTCCCGAGGGATTCACCACGCACGAGACGAGCTATCTGACCATGGGGATTGCCCCTGGCTGGACCGCAGATCCCAACGGCATTGCCGAGGAGGAGGCAAACGCGGAGATGGGGGAGGGATACCTCGCCCACGGCCTTGACGTGGTGAATGACGAAACGGGTTCGCAGATCCTCGTGATGGTCTTTCAGGCCGCCGAGTTCCCTGAGCCCATCGAGGATCCCCAGGTGAATGACCACATCCTGAGCGTCGAGGACGCCAAGCCCATCACGGTGGGCGGTGTCGAGCTCACGGGCTACCTGACGACCATATCTACGGGCAGCAGCGTTGCGGAATGGTTTGGAACCGTGAACGGGCACTTCGTAGACATTCTTGCCGTCGACTACAGCGAGGACGTCAACCTGCGTACGAGCGACACGGTAAGCACCATGCTGGAAAGCATCACCATCAAATAGCAGGTGACACGACAAGGGCCCGCCCCTCGCGTCAGGCAGACCTGATGCGAGGGGCGGGCCCTTGCGTGTTGTGATGTGATTATGGCTAACGCACCATGTACTTGTCCTGCATGTCGTTCAGGTACTCGTTCAGGTGCAGGTCAGAGTCCTCAATGATTTCGTCTTCGTCGATGAGGCCGTTCTCGGTCAGCTCGGTATAGACGTCAAACGACGTGAGGCCCTTCTTGAAGAGGGGAATGGCAAGCTCCTTGAGTCGTGCCGAGGTAATGCCGCCCGCGATCTTCTCAAGCTGCTTGTCAGAAAGCACGTTCTTCTCGTCGGTCATGGTCGTTTCCTTTCACGTGGCTCGGGTTTGCACCGCTCATTGAATAGTACTAACGGTGTGCGTTTTCGTCTCATGTTTCTTGCCTTTTTGGCAAACGTAGAAAGACGGCGCGGCGCCTTGTGTGGCTACGCAGACGGCTGCGCCGCCGGCCCCTCTTGACGGCCTGTGCCGCTTGAATGGCAGCCCGGCTCGTCCATCTCAAAACATGAGCGCCCGCCCTTCCATCTTGAAAGGGCGGGCGCTGTTGCGTTGGCGCGAACTGGCTACTTGATCTGGGCGTGGATGTCCTGCAGGGCGTTTACGCCAGAGCCCTCGACGGAGCGCATGGTGGCGACTCCCAGCGCCGCGGCGCGGGCAGCGGCCATGGTCGTCATGAAGGGGATGTGCGCACGGATGGCCTCCTTGCGGATGAACGATCCGTCGGTGTTGGAGGCGCCGTCACCGGTGGGCGTGTCCACGATGAGGTCGATCTGGCCGTTCTTGATGGCGTCGGTGATGTTGGGGCGTCCCTCGCGCTGCTTGAAGATGACCGTCGCGGGAATGTCATGCTCGGCAAGGAAGGCTGCCGTGCCGCGCGTGGCGATGATCTGGAAGCCTGCGTAAAGGTACATCTGCGCTATCTCGACGGCCTCGTCCTTGGTGCGGTCGGAGATGGACATGAGCACGTTGCCGGCGTTGGCAAGCGGCATGCCCGTGGCCTCCTGGGACTTGACGAAGGCCTCGCCAAAGGTCGGGGCCAGGCCAAGCACCTCGCCCGTGGAGCGCATCTCGGGACCGAGGATGGGGTCTACCTCGGGGAACATGGAGAAGGGCAACACGGCCTCCTTCACGCCATAGAAGGCGTAGCTCGGCTCCTTGAGGTTGGTGACAGGGGACGGACGTCCCGTCAGCTCGCCCGTGATGGTCTCGGTCGCGATCTGCACCATGTTGATGCCGCAGACCTTGGACACCAGCGGCACGGTGCGGCTGGCGCGCGGGTTGGCCTCGATGCAGTAGACCTTGTCGTTCTCGATGGCGTACTGGATGTTCATGAGGCCCACGACGTGCATCTCCTCGGCGATGCGGCGCGTGTACTCCTTGATGGTGGCCAGGTTCTCGTCGGAGATGGTCACGCTCGGCAGCACGCAGGCGGAGTCGCCGGAGTGGACGCCTGCCAGCTCGACGTGCTCCATGACGGCGGGCACGTAGGCCAGGCGGCCGTCGCAGATGGCGTCTGCCTCGCACTCGAGCGCATGCTGCAGGTAGCGGTCGATGAGGATGGGGCGGTCGGGCGTGACGCCGATGGCCGCCGCCATGTAGTTGCGCATGTGGTTGTCGTCAAAGACGACCTCCATGCCGCGGCCGCCTAGCACGTAGCTCGGGCGCACCATGACGGGGTAGCCAATCTCGTGCGCGGCGTCGAGCGCCTCGTCCACGGTGACGGCCATCGCGGACTCGGGCATGGGGATGCCCAGGCGCTCCATCGTGGCACGGAATTCGTCGCGGTCCTCGGCAAGGTCGATGATCTCGGGGCTCGTGCCCAGGATGCGCACGCCCGCCGCCTTGAGTTCGCTCGAGAGGTTGAGCGGCGTCTGGCCGCCAAACTGCACGATCATGCCGAGCGGCTTCTCCTTCTCGTAGATGGAGAGCACGTCCTCGGTGGTCAGCGGCTCGAAGTAGAGCTTGTCGGAGGTGTCGTAGTCGGTCGAGACGGTCTCGGGGTTGCAGTTGACGATGATCGTCTTGAAGCCAAGCTCGCGCAGGGCCTTGGCCGCATGGACCGAGCAGTAGTCAAACTCGATGCCCTGGCCGATGCGGTTGGGGCCGCCACCCAAGATCATGATCTTGTCGCCCTCGAGCGCCTCGCTTGTGTCGGGTGCGTTGTAGGTTGAGTAGTAGTAGGCGCTGTCGGGCGTGGACGAGACGTGCACCTTGTCCCAGCCTTCGCAGATGCCCAGCTCAAGACGGCGCGCGCGGATGTCGGCCTCAGCCAGGCCGGTGACCTGCGCGAGGTAGCGGTCGGCAAAGCCATCCCTCTTGGCAAGGCCCAGCATGTCGTCGGGAAGCATCGTGCCGGGGTGCGCGGCGGACCAGTTGATGATGGACTGCTCCTCTGCCACCAGCTCGTACATCTCCTGGATGAACTCGGTCTTGATGGAGGTCAGGGCGTGGATCTGGTCGACCGTGGCCCCCTTGCGCAGCGCCTCGTACATGACGAACTGGCGCTCGCTGGTGGGGAAGGCCAGCAGGTCGATGAGCTCGCCGAGGGTCTTGTCGTTGAAGTCCTTGGCAAAGCCCAGGCCATAGCGGCCCTGCTCAAGCGAGCGGATGGCCTTCTGGAAGGCCTCCTTGTAGGTCTTGCCGATGCTCATGACCTCGCCCACGGCGCGCATCTGCGTGCCCAGGCGGTCCTCGATGCTCTTGAACTTCTCGAAGGCCCAGCGGGCGAACTTGACGACCACGTAGTCACCGTCGGGATGGTACTGGTCGAGCGTGCCCCACTTGCCACAGGGAATCTCGTCCAGCGTGAGGCCGCTTGCCAGCATGGCCGAGATGAGCGCGATGGGAAAGCCCGTCGCCTTGGATGCCAGCGCCGAGGAGCGGCTGGTACGGGGGTTGATCTCGATGATGATGTCACGGTCGGTCACCGGGTCGTGAGCCCACTGCACGTTGGTGCCGCCGATGACCTTGACCGCGTCGACGATGCGGTAGCTCTTCTCCTGGAGGCGGTCGATGGTCTGTTGCGCGATGGTCTGCATGGGCGCCACGCAGAACGAGTCGCCGGTATGGATGCCCATCGGGTCGATGTTCTCGATGGTGCAGACGGTGATCATCTTGCCGTTGGCGTCGCGGACCACCTCGAACTCGAGCTCCTCCCAGCCCAGGACGGACTCCTCGACGAGAACCTCGTGGACAGGGCTTGCGGCAAGGCCGCGCTTGACGACGGTGCGTAGCTCCTCAACGTTGTACACGAGGCCGCCGCCGGTGCCGCCCATGGTGTAGGCGGGACGCAGGACGCAGGGGTAGCCAAGCTCGCGCGCGATCTCGACGGCCTCGTCGACGCTGTAGGCCACCTTCGAGCGGGCCATCTCGATGCCCAGCTCGCCCATGAGCTCCTTGAAGGCCTCGCGGTCCTCGCCACGCTCGATGGCGTCGACCTGCACGCCGATGACCTTGACGCCGTACTTGTCCAGCACGCCGGTCTTGGCGAGTTCCGACGAGAGGTTCAGCGCCGACTGGCCGCCCAGGTTGGGCAGGATGGCGTCGGGACGCTCCTTTTCGATGATGGCGGTCAGGCGGTCGACGTTGAGCGGCTCGATGTAGGTGCGGTCGGCCGTACCAGGGTCGGTCATGATAGTCGCCGGGTTGGAGTTGACGAGGACGATCTCGTACCCCAGGGACCTCAGGGCCTTGCACGCCTGGGTGCCGGAGTAGTCAAACTCGCAGGCCTGGCCAATGATGATGGGACCCGAACCGATGATCATGACTTTGTGTATGTCTGTGCGCTTGGGCATGGCAACCTCGCTCTCTGTCTGGGTTATTGCCGTGCGTAAGTGTAGGACGCGCAGGGCGTGACCCTCCAAATCGAAACCCGCTGTCTACAAATGTGAGTGTCTTGTGTCATCTTTCGTCCTGCGGCTCCTATCGGTTCTGACATGAACCGCTCATGTCAGATGAGACCGAAACGGACCGGATGGTCGTGTTTGATCCCTTCTGACATGAACAGCTCATGTCAGATGAGCCGGAAAAGGTCCAGACGGTTGTGTTCGGTCCCCGCTGACATGAACCACTCATGTCAGAAGGTCAGGAAGGCTCCGGGCCACTTTGCTATCTCCAGTCCGGGGTGATGCCCATCCCCACGACGTCGGGCCCGGTGTGGACCAGAAGGTCGGGAGAGACGTCCGTCCTCACGATCGGACCGGCCACGGCAACCCCGAGCCTCTCCAGCTGCGTGCGCACCTTCTCCTCCAGCTCGTCAAAGTGGTCGTTGCCGGCAGAGCAGCAAAGGGCAAGGCGCACCGGGCACCCAAGCGTCCCTGCGTGCTCGGCGATGAGGCTGACCTCGGCGTCAAGCGACTTCTCCCAGCCGCGCGTCTTGCGCGCCACCACGTAATAGCCACCCGTGTCGCAGGTGATGACGGGCTTGATGTTGAGAAACGAGCCCAGGCGATAGATCGGCTCCGAGATGCGCCCGCCCTTGCGCAGGTAGTCGAGCGTCTTGGTGGAGAAGAACACGCGGGTCCTTTCCGAGAGCGCGTTGAGCTTTTGCTCGAGCCGACGGAAGGGCACGTCCGCCTCGACCATCTCTGCCGCGGCCATGACCACAAGCCCCGCCGCGATGCCGATGCTCTTGGTGTTGATGACGATGACGGGAAAGTTCTCCATCTGGCTCGCCACGAGGCGGACCGTCTGGTTGGTGGCGGAAAGCCCGGCAGAGATGGTCACGAACACGGCCTTTTCGTACCCGTCCGAGCGGGCCTGTTCCAGCGCCTCGCGAATGTCGTCGGGCGAGGGGAGGGACGTGCTCGGAATCTCCTGTTGCAGACGCGCTACCAGCTGCTGCGCGTCGATGTCCACGCCGGAGCGGTAGCTCGTCCCATCCAAGAAGTTGATCCTCAGCGAAACGGCGCGGACGTCGTGTTCGGCCATGAAGTCGGCAGGCGTGTTGGTGCCCGTGTCGGTGAGAACGGCAATCCTCTGCTTGTTCATGCATACCTCCTCAGCTGGTGGGTATGGCTGCGTCCTATGTCATGCACCTACGTCAGTGGTAAAATTGCAAATGCAGTGATGTAATGACTATACCCTCTATATCTAGTCTTAAAAACTAGATATATCGATTCTTAATATCTGCAGGGTGCGTTCCTCGTAAGGGGGAACCACCACGATGCGCAAGGAGGCAGAGATGGCGGCGACACGGTCACGCACGTATGAGGATTCGTATGCGGAGCTTGCGGCTCAGATGCAGTCCCTCCACGTGGCACGCGTGGAGGAGATGCCCCGCATAGAGCTGTATCTTGACCAGGTGCTTTCGATCATCGGTTCCGAGCTGGCGTTCATGTACGCCGCGGACGAGAAGATCGTGACGGGCGCCATGGTCAACAACTATGTCAAGCAGCGCATCGTGCCGGCACCCACGCGCAAGCGCTACACGCGCAGGCATCTGGCATCCCTGCTGTTTGTATGCGCCTTCAAGCGGGTCCTTTCCATTGCGCAGATCTCCCAGATCTTTGCGACGGGAGCGGCTGCGCACGTGGACATCGAACGTGCCTATGACGACATATGCGGCCTTCTGGAGCGCACCCTTGCGGGCCTCTTTCCCGACGATCCGGCGGAGCACCCCACGCGCCATGACGGCGAGCTGCAACTTGTGGATTCCGACGGTAATCGGATTGACCCCGAGCTGACACGTCTTCTCGAGAATGCGGTCTTCTTGTTAGCATACAAAGTGTATGCAGACAGGATGCTTGCCCTCGAGGCACGGCGCCTGACCAACAAGGAATGATTGAGGTGAAACGCATGTCTGAGCGCAAGGACGCAGAGGCGCGCGTCACTCCCGAGAAGAAGAAGTTCTCGCGCAACCCGCGTACGGTTAAGGTCGGTGCGGAGCCTCAGGGCTCTCCAAGCGGCACAAAGCGAGCGGCCGCCAGCGTGGCCCACGAGCGGAGCAAGACGACGACAAAGCGCCGTCCGGCCATCATCCGCGAGCCTGCCGTGATCAAACGCCTCGAGCAGGCGTCTGCCATGCAAAAGATCACCTCCAACGGCACCATTGCGGCCGCCGTCATGGTGGTCGCGGCGCTCTTGGCGGTCGCGGCGGCCAACTCGCAGTTCTACGAGTTCTTTCTCGAGGCGCTGGAGGCCCCCATCGGGGCGGTGCTCGGCCCGTTCTCCATACAGCTGACCTTCGAGCAGTTCATCAACGACTTTCTGATGGCCGTCTTCTTCCTGCTGGTGGGCATCGAGCTCAAGTACGAGACGACCGTGGGACAGCTGCGCAAGCCAAGGCAGGCCATGCTTCCGATGCTGGCGGCGGTCGGCGGCGTCGCAGCACCCGCCCTCATCTACATGGCCTTCAACATGGGAGGCGCCGGAGAGATCAAGGGCTGGGCGGTGCCCATCGCAACCGACATCGCCTTTGCGCTGGGCGTCATGTCGCTTTTGGGTGACAAGGTCGCGCCCGAGACCAAGGTCTTCTTCCAGACGCTTGCCATCGCAGACGACATCCTGGCCATCCTGGTGCTGGCCCTCTTCTATGGGCAGACGCCGCAGATCCAGTGGTGCGCGGCCACGGCCGTGACGATCGTCATCCTGTGGGGACTCAACCGTGCGAAGGTCTACTCGCTGAAGCCCTACATGGCCGTGGGGGCGTTCCTCTGGTACTTCATGTTCATGTCGGGTATTCATGCCACGCTTGCGGGCGTCATCCTCGCATTCTTCCTGCCCGCCCGCTCAGATGTGCGCCTCTCCAACCTGCGTGACTGGCTGGGACGTCAGGCGAGCGAGCTCGACGACCGCTACGACGACAACGCCCATGTGCTGGGCCAGCACGACTTCACCGAGGCGGCGGTCGCTGTCGAGCGCGTCATGCACCACGTGACCCCGCCCCTTGAGCGTGCAGAGCGCAACATCTCGGTGCTCGTCAACTTTGTCATCCTGCCGCTCTTTGCCTTTGCCAACGCGCAGGTGCGCTTTGTGGGGTCTGACTTTGGCTCCATCCTCGCCAATCCCGTCACGCAGGGCGTCTTCTGCGGAGCGGTCTTTGGCAAGCCGATCGGCATCATCGCGGTCACGTTCCTCTTGGTGAAGATCGGTTTTGCCAAGCTGCCCAAGAACGTGACGTGGGACCAGATCATTGCGGTGGGCATCATGGGCGGCCTTGGCTTCACCATGTCCATCCTCATCTCGGGGCTCGCCTATGCCGATCCCTTCGACGTCATGAGCGCAAAGGTCGCCATCCTCCTGGGCTCTGTGGCCGCAGCTCTGCTGGGCATCCTCTTCGTGGAGCTCTACGGTCTCTTCAAGAATCGGGGCGAGGGCGAAGGCAGCGCCCAGGAATAGGGCCGTCTCGATGCTTCCGCCAGGGGAGCATCCCGTGGCGAAAGTCGGCTACTCCACCGTTCCGTACAGGTACGCCCATCCGTGGGCGGTGATGATGGAGTTGAGCTGGTCGCACAGGCGGTAGCGCTTGTACCTGCCTGCGGGGAGCAGCCGCACGATTTCCATGAGGTCATCTCCCAGGTCATCGACCTCGGCGCGCACGATCACGTCCATGCGCGACACCGCCTGCGATGGATTCACGGCAAAAAGTGCGTCGACCAGCCGCTGCAGCTCGCCGTACTCGTCGGCGGGAGAGCCGGGACGCACGGGGTCGCGGTGTTCGAGACGTCTGTTGTGAGCAGTTTCTTTCATGCGGTCAATGGTAGCAGGAAAGTGGGACGAAGCGTCTATACTTCTTTGCGACGTCCAATGGCCCTGCGCCACACGAGAGGAGCGCTCTCATGCCAAACGCCTATCAGCTCATGTCCACCGAAGAACTTGACGCCCTCATAGCCCAGCTTGAGGAGAAGACGGACGAGATTCGCGCACGCAAGCTGTCCCTCGACATGGCACGCGGCAAGCCCTCGGCAGAGCAGACGGCCCTCTCGAGGCCGATGCTCGATCTCCTGACGTCCGACACGCCCCTCGTTGACGGCAATGGCATCGTGGACAACTACGGCACGCCTGACGGGCTTCCGTCCGCCCGACGCCTTGCTGCCGAGATCTTGGGCGTGGAGGCAGAAAACGTCATCGTCAATGGCTCGTCGAGCCTGAACCTCATGCATGACCTTGTGGCCAACGGCTTCGTCCATGGCATTGCGGGACAAAAGCCCTGGTATCAGCAGGGGCAGGTCAAGTTCTTGTGCCCGAGCCCCGGATATGACCGCCACTTTGCGGTGAGCGTCAGCTTTGGCATCGAGAACATCCCCGTGCCCATGGGCGCGGACGGCCCCGACATGGACGTCGTGCGCGAGCTCGTTGAGGGAGATCCGCAGGTCAAGGGCATCTGGTGCGTTCCCAAATATGCCAACCCCACGGGCATCACCTATTCCGACGAGGTCGTTCGCGCCTTTGCGGCGCTCAAGCCGGCGGCACCGGACTTCCGCATCTTCTGGGACAACGCCTACGTGGTGCATGCCTTTGGCGAGCAGGATGACGAGCTGCTCAACATCTTTGCCGCGCTCGAGGAGGCGGGAAACGACAACCTCGTCTACGAGTTTGGCTCGACGGCCAAGGTGACCTTCCCGAGCTCGGGCATCGCCTTTGTCACCGCGAGCCCTGCCGACATGGCGGAGATCCGCGCCGCCTTTGCGGTCGAGCGCGTCAGCTCCGAGAAGTTCTCGCAGCTTGCGCACGTGCTCTTCCTGCGCGACCTCGCTGGCGTGCAGGAGCAGATGGCCAAGCACGCCGCCATCGTCGCCCCGCGCTTCGAGCTGGTCGAGCGCAAGCTGACGGATGGCCTGGGCGAGCTGGGCATTGCCGACTGGACGCATCCCCACGGAGGGTACTTCGTCTCGTTCGAGGGACCGGAGGGCTCTGCCAAGGCTATCGTCTCCCTCATGAAGGAGCTCGGCGTGGTCATGACGGGTACAGGAGCCACCTGGCCCTACGGCAAGGACCCGCGGGACACGAACATCCGCATCGCGCCGACCTATCCCTCCCTCGAGGACCTCTCCTCGGCGCTCGACGTCTTTGTGGTGGTCGTCAAGCTGGTTGCGGCACGCCTGGAGCGCGCTTCGCGCTAGCAACCTGGCGAAAGACGCGATGCCCCTTTTGCCCCCATCGGGACGGAAGGGGCATCGTTTTCTTTCTCCCTTTGCGTTTTTGCGCCCACACACTATATAGTAAGAATTTCGGTAGAGTTGCGATTCGGCTGTGCGTGTGGCAGCCGTTCGTCCTATGCTGATGCGCGTGTGTTAGTATTGAAGCTACGAGAGGCGCCTGATGGCTAAAGAGGAACAGAAGAAGACCAACCAACCCAAGCGGCTTGCCCGGGCAAAGATCCGGCGTCCCGAGACGCCGGAAGAGGCAGCCAAGCGCAAGGAGGACCGCAAGAAGACCATCCGCAACATCGCGGTGAGCGTGTTCGCGGTCATCCTCGTGCTTTCCATGATGGTGCCCTCGCTGGCTGCCATCGTCATGAACGCCCGCCAGGCCAAGGCCGTCTCGCAGGCGCAGTCGGGAGAGGTCACGTCCGAGACCATCGACGCCGTCTACCAGACGCAGGCCGAGGAGGCCGATGCGGCGCTTGCGGCGAGCCCCAATGACGCGGAGGCGATGCTCACTGCGGCAAACAACTACTTCAACTGGGGCTATGCCGTTGGTGCGTACGCCACTGACGAGAATGCCGCAACCCACTCCTCCGAGCTCCTGGGAAAGGCGAAGGACCTCTACGACCAGTACCTTGCCAAGGAGGAGTCGTCTGACGTCGAGGTCAACCGCGCGCTGTGCCTGCTCTACACCGGAGACGTGGCGGGGGCGCAGGCGGCGCTCGAGTCTGTCGTGGACAAGGACTCCGCATGCGCGAGCGCCTGGGCAAATCTCGGCATGATCTACGAGATGACCAACCCTGACGCCGCTGCGTCTGCCTACGACAGCGCGATCGCGGCCGACCCGGACGACGAGGCGGGCGCGAAGAGCTTTGCCCAGGCACGCCTTGACGCGCTGAACGGAACTACCGAGGACGCAGCCGAGGCCACCGGCGACGAGGCGCCGGCCGACGCAGAGGCTTCGGACACCAACAACTAGACGGTGCCGTAAGGCATCACGCCACGAGGAGAGAACATGAGTCTTGTCATCAGCACCACGTCAGGCGATAAGGGCTTGATGGTCCGCGTTGCGGGCGAGGTTGACGTATCGAATGCGGACGAGCTCCGCGATGCGCTCGACTCGGCGCTTGCAGGCCTGGTCGAGACGGACGAGCGCAGCCTCGAGATTGACCTCTCCGAGGTGCCGTACATCGATTCGACGGGCATCGGCGTGCTGGTGGGCACGGTGCACCGGGCTGACGAGCACGACATCGCGGTGAGCGTCGCACGTCCGCAGCGAAACGTCGCGCGCATCCTGGGGCTGCTCGGCCTTTCTGAGGAGCTGGGCGTTTCTGACGGGCAGGATAGGTAGGCGGCTACAGCCGGTACGCACAACCCTACGCGAGAGGAGCGACTCTGTGTTTGGCATAGGCGAGTCAGAGCTCGTAATCATCGTGGTATTTGGCTTTTTGCTCTTTGGTCCCGACAAGCTGCCGGGCATGGGGAGGACGATCGGCCGCTTCCTGCGGCAGTTCCGCGAGGCGCAGGAAGGCTTCCAGCAGGTCGTCCAGGCAGAGGTCGTCGACCCGCTGAACGATGCCATCAACGGCCCGGCACCCAAGGGCTCGCAGGCGGAGGTCGATTCCGATGCCGACCTCGAGGGAACTGACGGCGAAGTCGCCGCCCGCAAGTCCGAGACCTTTGCGGAGCGCAAGGCCCGTCTCCAGGCGGAGCGCAAGGCGCGCGAGGAGGCCGAGAAGGCGGCAGAGGAGGCAGCTGCCGCTGCAGAGCAGAGCTCTGACGGTCAGGAGGAGCCTCAGGCCTCTGACGAGGAGCAGGCTGCGCCCGCTGACGACGCGCACACCGCCGAGGAGGCCGCGCAGGCCGATGGGCAGCAGGAAGGGGAGGCTCCCTCCGATCCTGAGAGCGAGCCCGAGCCTGAGCCCGAAGAGCCCTCGCCGAAGAGTGCCGCCGCGCTCTACGCCATGGCCCCGCGCAAGCGCGCGCCCAAGGAGGAGCCGGCCGACGCCCCGGCTGAGGCCGAGGCCCCAGGGGCGTCCGATTCCGCACAGGAGGCTGCCGAGAAGGAGCCTGTCGCGAGCGACGACGCAGCCGACCTCGCAGACACCGCATCTGGGAAGGAGGACGGAAGCGAGGCCTAGCGCCTGAAGCTTCCCAAGCCAATATGCCTATCGGACCAGCACGCATGCCGCTCTTGGACCACCTCGGTGAGCTCCGCCGGCGTCTGACCATAGTGATCGTGTCGGTGCTCACGACCGCGGTCATCATCTACTTTGCCACGCCAACCCTCATCGACATGATGATGGACCCCATACGCTCGTCACTTCCCGAAGGGACGCAGCTCACGGTGCTGACCGCGCTGGGTGGCTTTACCATCCGCTTCAAGGTGGCGATCTTCTTTGGCGTGATCATCAGCACGCCCATCATCATCTGGGAGGCCATGGGCTTCTTCCTGCCGGCGCTCCACGAAAACGAGCGCAAGTGGGTTGTGCCGACCGTGGCTGCCATGGTGGTGCTGTTCTTCCTGGGCATGATCTTCTGCTACATCATCATCCAGAGGGCCGCCTTCGAGTGGCTGCTCAGCCAGACGCTCGACTTCGCGAACGTCGTGGCTAACGCCGAGGACTTCCTCAACATCATGATGCTGCTCGAGGTGGGCTTTGGCATCGCCTTCGAGCTGCCCCTGGTGATCTTCTACCTGTCGGTGCTGCACATCGTGCCGTACAAGACGCTCAGGGAGCAGTGGCGCTTCATCTACGTTGGCCTGCTGACGCTTTCGGCGACGGTCACCCCCGACGCCTCCCCGGTCACGATGCTCCTCATGTTCGCGGCGCTCATCGGCCTGTACGAGATCGCGCTTGCCATCGCACGCCAGGTCGTGGTCGCGCGTGACGGCCGCGAGGCCCTCAAGTGGACCCGCGAGGACTACGAGGAGCACGCGCTGCTCTCCGACTGATGCGCGCATAAGGTGCACACGCGACGAGCGCACACCCTCGGCCGTACCGGTGCGGAGGGGCGCCTCCTGCCCTGACATCCACGTTCCACAGAGAGGTTCTGAAAACGTGATACTTGTTGTTACCGAGAAAAACGATGCGGCGCAGCAGATTGCGCGGCTTCTGTCCGATGTGGGAAAGCCCAAGGCCGACAAGGTCTACGACACTCCCGTCTATCGCTTCGTCCACGAGGGCGACGACTGGGTGACCATTGGCCTTCGCGGCCACATCATGGCGCCCGACTTTCCGCCGGCGCTCAAGTTCGACCGCAAGGAGGGCTGGTACGGCCTGACGGTGGACGGCAAGCACCTGCCTGCCGACCTTCCCGACGGCTTGGCCCGTCCTCCCTATGACAGCAAGCGCAAGCCCTTCCTTGCGGACGGCATCGACATCAAGGGCTGGAAGGTCCCGAGCCTGCCCTACCTGGTGTGGGCTCCCATCGAGAAGCTCCCCGCCGAGAAGGGCATCATCCGCGCCCTGAAGAACCTTGCCAAGAAGGCCGACGCCATCGTCATCGGCACGGACTTTGACCGCGAGGGAGAGCTCATCGGGTCTGACGCGCTGCGCCAGATGCGCGAGGTCGCTCCGCAGACGCCCGTTTCCCGCGCGCGCTACTCCGCCTTTACCAAGGCAGAGATCGACCATGCCTTTGCCAACCTGGTGGACCTCGACCAAGACCTCGCCGACGCGGGCGAGAGCCGCCAGTACATCGACCTCATCTGGGGCGCCGTCCTGACGCGCTATCTCACCATGGCGCGCTTTGGCGGCTTTGGAAACGTGCGCTCGGCAGGCCGCGTGCAGACCCCCACGCTCGCCCTGGTGGTCGAGCGCGAGCGCGAGCGCATGGCGTTTGTCCCCGAGGACTACTGGGTCATCTCGGGCGAGGCGGTGCATGACGGGTCCGACCCGTTCAAGATCACGCACGCCACCGCCCGGTTCAAGGACGAGACCGCCGCTGATGCGGCATATGCGCGCGTGAAGGATGCCCGCGAGGCCCGCGTGACGGATGTCGAGCGCAAGAGCAGACAGCAGCGTCCCCCGGCACCGTTCAACACGACGTCCCTTCAGGCCGCCGCCGCGTCGGAGGGCATCTCCCCGGCGCGCACGATGCGCCTTGCCGAGAGCCTGTACATGGACGGCCTGATCAGCTATCCGCGTGTCGACAACACGGTGTACCCGCGCTCGCTCGACCTCAAGGGCGTCGTCAAGATGCTCTCGGCGGTCCCTCAGTACGCGCCGGTTGCCTTGCAGCTGCTCAAGCAGTCCAAGCTCGTCGCCACCCGTGGCAAGCAGGAAACGACCGACCACCCGCCCATCTATCCCACGGGAGTGGCGGACCCCAACAAGCTCCAGCCTGCCGCATGGAAGCTCTACAACCTCATCGCACGGCGCTTCCTGGCCACCCTCATGGGTCCTGCGGAGATCGAGGGAACCAAGGTGTCGCTCGACGTGAACGGCGAGCCGTTCACGGCAACGGGAAACGTGCTGGCGAAGCCGGGGTTCCGTGCCATCTACCCCTACGGCCTGCGCAAAGACGAGCAGCTGCCCTCCCTGAAGGAGGGCGATGTCTGCGACGTCACCTCCATGAGGCTCGACGCCAAGCAGACCGAACCCCCCGCGCGCTACAGCCAGGGCAGGCTCATCCAGGAGATGGAGCGCCTGGGGCTCGGCACCAAGTCCACGCGCGCCTCCATCATCGAGCGCCTCTACGACGTCAAGTACCTCAAGAACGACCCCATCGAGCCGAGCCAGCTGGGCATGGCGGTGATCGACGCGCTGACGCAGTACGCCCCGCACATCACTTCCCCCGACATGACGGCAGAGCTCGAAGGCGACATGACCAAGGTGTCCGAGGGCTCGGAGTCCCAGGCGCAGGTGGTCATGCACTCCCGGGCGCTGCTGGCGTCTATGATGGACGACCTCATCGAGCACAAGGACGACCTGGGTGCGGCCATCGCCGACGCCGTGACGGCAGACGCCAAGGTGGGCGTGTGCCCCAAGTGCGGCAAGGACCTCGTGATGAAGACCTCCGCAAAGACGAGGGGGAGCTTCATCGGCTGCATGGGGTGGCCCGATTGCGACGTCACCTATCCCGTGCCCTCAAACGTCAAGATCGAGCCCATCGAGGGTGAGGCGGGTGTGTGCCCGCAGTGCGGGGCTCCGCGCATCAAGTGCAAGCCGTTCCGAGCCAAGGCTTACGAGATGTGCGTGAACCCGGCGTGCCCGACCAACGCCGAGCCGGACCTGGTGGTGGGGGAGTGCGCGGCCTGCGCCGCCGCAGGACGTCACGGAGACCTGGTTGCCCACAAGAGCGAGCGGTCGGGCAAGCGCTTCATTCGCTGCACCAACTATGACGATTGCGGCACGAGCTATCCGCTTCCCCAACGTGGCGAGCTGCATGCTACGGGCGAGACCTGCCCGGACTGCGGCGCGCCCATGGTCGAGGTCACCACGGCGCGTGGTCCGTGGAAGCTCTGCGTGAACATGAACTGCCCGAGCAAGGAAAAGAAGAAGGCGGCGCCGCGCGGCAGGGGCAGTGGCCGTTCTCGGCGCACGACAAGAAAGTCCTCGTAGCGCCCTGGCGCTGCGAGAGGAGGAGTCACCCATGGGTACCTTTGTCACGTTTGAGGGGATCGATGGCTGCGGAAAGTCGACGCAGATAAAGCTCATCGTCGCTGCGCTGCGGGAGCTTGGGGCAAACTGCGTGTGCCTGCGTGAGCCTGGCGGAACGGCCATCTCGGAGAAGATCCGCGCCTTGCTTCTGGATCCTCAGAACATGGAGATGCGGCCCGAGGCGGAGCTTCTCCTATATGAGGCGTCGCGCGCGCAGCTGGTGCGCCAGGTGATCGAGCCGGCGCTCAAGACGGATTCCGTCGTGCTCTGCGACCGCTACTTCGATTCGACCTTTGCCTACCAGGCGGCGGCGCGCGGACTCAGCGAAGAGGTGGTTCGCACGGCAAACGAGCTGGGGAGCTGCGGCTTTGTGCCCGACGTCACCATCGTCTTTGACCTTGACGTCGAGGTTGCCCTCCAGCGCGCGACAAAGGGTGGCGCCGACCGGCTCGAGGCCGAGGGGGTCGAGTTCCAGAGGCGCGTGAGGGAGGGCTACGTCCGTGCGGCAGAGCTTGAGCCCGACCGCATCCTTCTGGTAGACGCCGACGGGACGCCCGAGAAGGTCTTCGGCCGCCTCGTCGAGACGCTCTCTCCCGCCCTCCCGATGCTTAATTCGCTCGACGTGGCATCCTTCCTCTCGCGTCAGGCGGACCTGGAGCGGGTGATGGCGGACATCGCCCTTTCGCTCAGCGAGGATGCCCAGGATGCCTAGAACGCCCAGCAACGTTCCCCCCGCGCTCGAGTTCCTGTCTGCCCAGCCGCGTGTGCGCGACCTCCTCTCGACCGCGGTCACGGAGGGAAAGCTCAGCCACGCCTACCTCTTTCTGGGCGCACCGGGGGCGGGAAAGACCGAGACGGCGCGCGCCCTGGCAGAATGCGTGATGTGTCCCCATGGCGGTGACGACACCTGCGACGAATGCATTCGCGTCAAGCACGGTACCCATCCTGACGTGCACGTTCTGCGGCCCGCGAGCGCCACGGGCTACCTCGTCTCGCAGGTGCGCGAGCTCATAGCCGACGTCTCGCTCGCGCCTGTGCGCTCGCATGCCAAGGTCTACATCCTCGAGGAGGTCGGGCTGCTCCGCGGCACCGCGGCCAACGCGCTGCTCAAGACCATAGAGGAGCCGCCCGAGGGCGTCATCTTCATCCTCATTGCCCGTACCGCCGCTGCCGTCATGCCCACCATCGCCTCGCGCTGCCAACAGGTTCCCTTCCGCGTGGTGTCGTCTGGTGCGGCAGAGCGCTCGGTCGAGATGGCAAGTGGGCTTGCCGGTGCCGAGGCGCGCATCGCCTTGGCCGTTGCCGGCACGCCCGAGCGTGCGGCGGAGTTTCTAGCCTCACCCGAGCGCCGCCAGGTGCGCCGCCTCATGGTCCGCGCCGTCTCGCAGCTCGAGCGGGGCGACACGTGGGACGTGCTCTGCTCCGCGCGTGACCTGGTCGCGGCGGTGAAGGCCCCGCTCGCAGACCTCAAGGTGGCGCAGGAGGCGGCCGTGGGGGAGAACGCCGACTTCCTGGCATCCTCTGCCATGAGGAAGATTGAAGACGCCAACAAGCGCGAGCTAACCGCGCGCGAGCGTTCGGGTATGATGGAGGCGTTGGCGGCCGCAGAGTCGCTCCTGCGCGACGTGCTGCTGCGCTGCGAGGGGGTTGATGAGCCCATCGTGAACGAGGACGTCTCGGACGTGGTGGACCGCATCGCCTCCCACACCTGCTCGAAGGGGGTGCTTGACGCACTCGACCACGTGCGGTCCGCAGCGGACGACCTGGCCCACAACGTAACTCCCCAGCTAGTCATAGAGACCATGCTGCTTTGTGTCAAGGAGGCACTCTCATGCCCACCGTCATTCCGGTGAAGTTCAAATATGCTGCCCGCGACCTGTGGTTTGACCCTCAGGATACGGGTGCCGTCGAGGCCGACCACGTGATCTGCTCGACCGAGCGGGGCACCGAGATCGGCATCGTCACATCCGATGCGATTGAGGTCACGGAGGAGGAGCGCAAGGACATGTGCGGCGATGCCGCGCTCAAGCCCGTCCTGCGCATCGCCACCGACGAGGACCTCGATCGGGCCGACGTCTTGGCCGAGCGTGGCGACGATGCCATGCCGATCTTCCGCCAGCTCGTGTCGCGCTCCGGGCTGGACATGAAGCCTGTGGGCGTCGAGTATCTGTTTGGCGGCGAGCGCGTCGTGTGCTACTTCTCGGCTGAGGAGCGTGTCGACTTCCGCCAGCTCGTGCGCGACATGGCGCGCGAGCTGCACGAGCGCATCGACATGCGCCAGATTGGCGTTCGCGAGGAGGCTGCCATCATCGGCGGCTTTGCCCACTGCGGTCAGGAGCTGTGCTGCGCGCGCTTTGGCCACCAGTTCGAGCCGGTGTCCATCCGCATGGCCAAGGAGCAGGACCTGCCCCTCAACTCCACCAAGATCAGCGGGGCGTGCGGGCGCCTCATGTGCTGCCTGCGCTACGAGTTCGAGGCATACCGCGACTTTAAGGGCCGCGCGCCAAAGCGCAACGCCGTCATCGAGACGCCGCTCGGCAAGGGCAAGATCGTCGAGTACGACACGCCCAAGGAGCAGCTGACGCTGCGCCTCGAGAACGGAAAGATCGTCCGCGTGGCCCTTGCCGACATGGAGGCCTCCGAGGCGGCGGTCAAGAAGTCCGAGGAGCTGAACTGCCCCTGCCGTCCCGACACCGCGCCACGTGCGGCGCTCGAGCGCCTGGCGACCCCGGAGGTCCAGCTCGCCCTCGCCGAGCTCGACCGCGAGATGGGCCTCGTCCCCGAGGAGGCGCCAGATACGTCCGACATCTTCGTCGAGGCCCCGCGCTCGCGCCGTCGTCGCAGCAGCGCCCCTGCCGCGGCCCAGGCCGACAACGACTCCGCCTCCCAGGATGCGCAGGCAGAGAAGCCGGCGGCGACGCGCACGAGGCGCCGTCGCAAGAAGCGTGGCGCGGCGGACGAGGCGGCAGTCACGGAGACCCCCACGCCCAAGGCACCCCAGCGCGCGTCACGCAGGACGCATGCCGCCGAGGAGGAGCAGCCCAAGACGCCGACGTCCGCCCAGGCAAAGACCCCTCGACGTCGTAGGCACCACACGTCTGAGGCGACCCAGCAGCAAGCCGCTCCCGCACGCCACGCAGAGGCTGAAGCCAAGACAGCCCCAAAGCGTCCGCGCCGCAGGCCGGGCGACCACGGCGGGGAGCGCGCGCCGCAGGCACCGGCGCCGCGGCAGCAGGCAAAGGCCGAGGGCGAGGCAGGTGCTCCCAAGCGTCGCCGCCGCCGGCGTGGCGGCCGCGGCAAGGGAGGCGCCGAGGGTCAGGCGCCATCCACGCCAGCAGAGTAAGACGCCTTCGATGGAGCGTCCGTGGAGGAATGGCTTCCTCGCGGGCGCTCAATTAAGCTGCAATCTATCAAGTTTCGAACCATCTAACCATCGGAGGATAAGAACGCATGGAGCGCATCAAGTTCAAGGACATGCCGTATGAGAGGCCTGACCTCAAGGCCGTGGAAAACCAGATCAAGGACCTGACCAGGCAGCTGGTAGAGGCTCCCGATTACGCGTCGGCACGCGAGGCGTTCCTAGGCCACGAGCGCCTGCACCGCCAGGTCTCGACGCTCGACCAGATTTCCTACATCCGTCACTCGATCGATACCCGCGATGACTTCTACCAGGGGGAACGTGACTTCTGGGACGAGTCGATGCCCCAGATTATGGGCTTTGAGAACGAGTGGACCAAGGCGATGCTGCAAAGCCCGTTCCGCGCGGACTTCGCGCGCGAATACGGCGACCTCATGTTTGTGAACGCCGAGATCGAGGAGCGCTCGTTCTCTGAGGCCATCGTGGGCGAGATGCAGCGGGAGAACAAGCTCACCACCGCATACGCCAAGCTCATCGCCTCGGCACAGATTCCCTTTGAGGGTGGCACCTACACGCTCTCGCAGCTCACCCCCTTCAAGAACGACGCGGACGACGAGCGCAGGCTCGCTGCCTGGAAGGCGGAGGGCACCTGGTACAAGGGGCAGCAGGCCGAGCTCGATCGCATCTATGACGAGCTGGTCCACCTGCGTGACGCCATGGGAAGAAAACTGGGCCATGACAACTATCTTCCCCTGGGCTACGACCGCATGCAGCGAAACTGCTATGGCAAAGAGGACATCGAACGGTTTCGCGACGCCGTGGTGACCTACGTCGTTCCCCTCTGCGAGGAAATCTATAGGGACCAGGCGGCGCGCCTGGGCATGAGCTATCCCTTGAGCTTCTCCGACGCCCAGCTCCTGTTCCGTTCGGGCAATCCCAAGCCCCAGGGCACCCCTGAGGACATCCTGGCGCAGGGCAAGCGCTTCTATGACGAGCTATCGCCCGAGACCAGCGAATTCTTCCGCACGATGCTCGACTGCGAGCTCATGGACGTGCTCTCCACCGAGGGCAAGGAGGGCGGCGGCTACTGCACCGACCTGGCCCTCTACGAGCTTCCCTTCATCTTTGCCAACTTCAATGGCACGCAGGGTGACGTGGAGGTCATCACGCACGAGGCAGGCCACGCCTTCGAGTGCTACCTCAACTGCGGCCGCACGCCTTCCTCCTACACGTGGCCGACGTCGGAGGCCTGCGAGGTCCATTCCATGTCGATGGAGTTCTTTGCCTGGCCGTGGTGCGAGGGCTTCTTTGGTCCCGACACGCGCAAGTATCTCTACAGTCACCTGACGGGCGCCGTGACCTTCATTCCGTACGGAACCATGGTCGACCATTTCCAGCACCTCATGTACGAGCGGCCGGAGCTGACGCCTGCCGAGCGCCACGCCACCTGGCGAGAGCTCATGGGCACCTACATGCCGTGGATTCGCCTCGACGGGGACATCCCGTTCTATGCCGATGGCGAGGGGTGGCAGCGCCAGTCGCACATCTACGAGGTGCCGTTCTACTACGTGGACTACTGCTTTGCGCAGACGGTGGCGCTCGAGTTCTGGGCCATGATTCAGGAGGACCAGAAGGACGCCTGGGAGCACTACATGGCCTACACGCGCCTGGGAGGCTCGCTCACCTTTACCGAGCTGCTTGACCGTGCGGGCCTGAAGAGCCCCTTTGACGAGGGGTGCCTGCGCGACATCTGCGGGAAGGCCCGTAGCTGGCTTGCGGAATACGACCTCACAGGCATCGAATGAGCGGGAGGAAGCGGGAGCACCTCGACGACTACCAGCTTGCCGAGGACGGGACCTACCAGTATCAGGGGAGGCTGTGGCACTGGGCCGATCAGGCCGAGCGGCGGGCCTTCCTCAGGGCTGCATGGGCCCTCCTCGGCATCGCCTTTGCCTGTCTGGTTTGCGCGGGGTTTGTGCCCCTTCCCGCTTCCGGCTTTGCGGCGCTTGCCCTCGTGCCCTATGCCGCGGCGTTGATCGCGACTGCGTTGGTGGCCGTCTGTCTGGCAAAGATCACGCGTGAGGGGATGGACCTGCGCGACTACGTGTATGTCTCCAACGTCTTGGGCCTCAGGCTGCGCCTCGTCTTTGGCGCGCTGCTCGCGGGCGTGAGCGCCCTGGGCGAGGTTGCCTGCGCCGTCACGTCCCTCGTGCAGGGCGAGCCCCTCTCTTGGGCTGCTGCCGTGTTCGTGGCATGCATGCTCGTATGCAGCTCCTCCCTGTGGCTGCTGCGTCGCCGTGCGACGGAGCTCACGTTCACGTCGTAGCGCAAGACGCCCGCAGCGGGGGAGGGGTGCGCGGACGCACGCATCCACCTCCGCCCAATCCGACATATCCCAGCCGGTTTTTGTCGGATTCGGCGGAAGGGAGGCCCCTCGCCCTTCTGCAGGCACGTTCTTGCCGTTCAGAGCTGCTGAGTTAACGGCAAAACAACGCGCATTAAGAGTCAAATCACTAAAACGTTTTAACACGTATTATCAAATATATATACAAATAATTTCTCAAATCTCCTTTCATCTTGGCCTGACATAAGTAAACTAAATAACTTAGGCGCATTGTGTTTCAACGTGCCCTGTCATGTCGGAAGGCAAAAGGAGAGATTAGAAAAATGAACAGCTTGACTCGTAGGGACTTCCTGAAGGCTTGCGGCGCCACCAGTATGCTCGGGATCCTGAGCGCCTGTGGCAACGGCGGCAACGCCGGTGGCGGAGAGGGCGGTGCGTCCGACACCCCGCTCGTCGTCGGATACTCGCCTTTCAACAGCAAGTTCTCGCCGTTCTTTGCCGAGACGGCCTATGACCAGGACGTCCAGGCCATGACGCAGCTCACCCTCTTCCCCACGACCCGTCTGGGCGAGGTCGTCTACAAGGGCATCGAGGGCGAGTCCTACGAGTACAACGGAACCAACTACACCTACAACGGTCCTGCGGACATCACGGTCACCGAGAACTCCGACGGCACCGTCACCTATGACATCACCCTGCGTGACGACCTCACCTTCTCCGATGGCGAGAAGCTGACCATCGACGACTACCTCTTCAGCGCCTACGTCCGCTGCGACCCCACCTACGATGGCTCCGCCACCCTGTTCTCCATGCCGGTCAAGGGAATGGAGGAGTATCGTGCGGGCATGAGCACGCTGGCGAGCCTCATCATCGCTGCCGGCCAGGACAACACCGACTTCTCCAACTGGACCGAGGAGCAGCAGACCAAGTTCTGGGCCAACGCCAAGAAGGCCTCTGAGGCCATCGCCCAGGAGATCGTGGACTACTGCATCGCCAATGGCTACAACGCCGAGGGCGACCCTGTCGAGGCTTGCGCAGCTAACTGGGGCTTCGAGCTTCCTGCCGGCGCCACCATCGAGGACTTTGGCGCCAAGATGATGGAGGGCTACGAAAACGACATCGTCACCCTCGTGGGCACCGAGTCCGCCGGCAGCTCCATTGCCGACGTCTTTGAGGACTGGGACGAGTACTCCGTGGGCGTCCAGACCGGTGACTCTGCCGCCAGCATCTCGGGCATCGAGAAGACCGGCGACTACAGCTGCCGCATCACCGCCACCCAGGTTGACGCCAACCTCATCTACCAGCTCGGCTTCGAGATCGCGCCGCTCCACTACTACGGTGACAAGGCCGCCTTCAACGGCACCGACAGCTTCGGCTTCCCCAAGGGCGACCTCACGAGCGTCCGCGCCAAGATCAGCCAGCCTCTGGGCGCTGGCCCCTACAAGTTCGTCAAGTTCGAGAACGGCGTCGTGAACTTCGAGGCCAACGAGTCCTACTTCAAGGGCACGCCCAAGATCAAGTACCTCCAGTTCCGTGAGGTCCAGGAGGTCGACAAGCTCAACGGCGTCGTCACCGGCACCATCGACGTGACCGACCCGTCCTACTCCAAGGACAAGGCGGCCGAGATTGCCGAGGCAAACGGTGGCGACATCTCCGGCTCGGTCATCACCACCTCCACGGTCGACAACCTGGGCTACGGCTACATCGGCATCAACGCCATCAACGTGAGCGTTGCGGGCGACCCGGCCTCCGACGCCTCGAAGAACCTCCGCAAGGCCCTCGCGACCATTCTCGCCGTCTACCGCGACGTCGCCATCGACTCCTACTACGGCGATGCGGCCGAGGTCATCAACTACCCGATCTCCAACACCTCGTGGGCGGCGCCGCACGCCACCGACGACGGCTACAAGGTGGCCTTCTCCGTCGACGTCAACGGCAACGACATCTACACCTCCGACATGAGCGCCGACGACAAGTACGCTGCCGCCAAGCAGGCCGCGCTGGGCTTCCTGGAGGCGGCCGGCTACACCGTGGAGAACGGCAAGGTTACCGCGGCTCCCGAGGGCGCCAAGCTCGAGTACACGGCCATGATCCCCGCCGACGGCTCGGGCGATCACCCCTCGTTCATGATCCTCACCGAGGCCAAGAACGCCTTTGCCGAGATCGGCATCAACCTCATCGTGAACGACCTCTCCAACTCCTCCGACCTCTGGGATGCCCTCTCGGCTATCCAGGGCGAGATCTGGTGCGCCGCTTGGGGCGCTACCATCGACCCCGACATGACCCAGATCTACTACTCCGACGTCGAGAATTCCGAGAAGGCCTCCGGTCCTGGCAAGAACCCCAACGGTGGCGTCAACCAGGGCGGCTCCAACTACGACTACTGCATCGCCGACCCCGAGCTCGACAAGCTCATCCTCGAGGCGCGTGCGTCCACCGACCAGGAGTACCGCAAGCAGATCTACAAGGCCTGCCTCGACATCGTTATCGACTGGGCATGCGAGATCCCCGTCTACCAGCGTCAGAACGCCATCGTGTTCTCTACCGAGCGCGTCAACATCGATACGGTCACTCCCGACATCACCACGTTCTACACCTGGCTGCAGGAGATCGAGAACATCGAGATGAACTAGCGCCGCGTCGCGAGGCGCCTTCGAGGCGCCTCGCGCACCGGATAGCTCGCGCGGTGGAACGCCCCTTTTGGGCGTCCCACCGCCGAACGTATTACTGCCGATGTGCAAGGCAAGGTAACCCTATGAAAAAGTACATACTCAAGCGAGTGCTCATCTCGTGCGTGATCTTGGTCTTTGTGGCCTTCATCATCTACGTGCTCATGCGCTCGCTGCCGACGTCCTACCTCGAGCAGGTCGCCCGTGCCAAGGCGCAGCAGCCTGGCTCCAAGAGCTATGAGGAGTGGATGGCTCAGCTTTCGGCAACCTATGGCATGGACAAGGGCATCATTCCCGGCTTCATCTCCTGGTGCGGCCGCGCCATCCGTGGCGACTTTGGCGACTCCTGGCGTTGGACCGTGCCTGTGACCGAGAAGTTCAAGGACGCGGTCTGGATCTCGTTCATCATGGGCGCCATCGCCTTCTTCTTCGAGATCATCATCGCCATTCCGCTCGGCATCATCGCGGCCACCAAGCAGTACACCAAGACCGACTACATCATCACCATCGTCGCCCTCGCGTGCTTCTCGCTCCCGACGTTCTTCTTTGCGTCGCTGCTCAAGCTCGTGTTCTGCGTGCATCTGGGATGGTTCGACCTTGGTGGTCTCATCGGTCGCAACTACGAGTACCTCTCGCCGATGGGGCAGTTCTTTGACAAGGCGCATCACCTCGTGCTGCCCATCGTGACGTTGGTGGTCATCTCCATCGGTTCGCTCATGCGCTATACGCGCACCAACATGCTCGAGGTCTTGAACGCCGACTACATCCGCACGGCGCGCGCCAAGGGCCTGTCCGAGAACAAGGTCATCTACCACCATGCGTTCCGCAACACGCTGATCCCGCTCGTCACCATGCTGGGCGGGTCGCTGCCTGGCCTCTTTGCGGGCGCTCTCATCACCGAGACGCTCTACTCCATTCCGGGCATCGGCTATGTGAGCTACCAGTCCATGGTTGCGGGAGACATTCCGTTCTCCATGTTCTACCTGGTCTTCATGGCCATCTTGACCCTTCTGGGCAATCTCATATCCGACATCCTCTACGCGGTGGTCGACCCCCGCGTCAGAATCGCGTAAGGGAGGTCAGACATGGCAGATAGCAAAGAGACGCGCGACCTCATCTCACAGGAGATCAATGCCGAGGGCCAGAGCGCCGAGGAGTCCGAGTACTCCCTCAACGACGACCGCCGCGTGAGGACCCTTTCCCCGACGGCGCTGGTCATCAAGCGCTTCCTGCGCAATCGCGTGGCCGTGACCGGCCTGGTCATCCTGGCGTTCATGTTCGTGTTCTCGTTTATCGGCGGACTTATCAGCCCCTATCGCGAGGACCAGCTCTTCTACCGCAACGACGAGCAGAACAAGCAGTGGGCTGCCGTGACGGAGAACAAGGAGCTGCGCTACATCACGAGCGACCAGGAGTTCCCCTCGGTGGCCCGCGCCAAGCTCGTGCTCGCGCTCAAGGGCACCGAGCCGACCTTCGAGTCTGATGGCGTCACCTATCGCTACGAGAAGGTGAGCGACGAGCTCATCGAGGTCTTCGTCGACGGCGAGTCCGAGCCCATCGCGCTTGCCACCTATGACACCGTGAGCAACTCCGCGTCCAACGAAAAGCTCCCCTTCGGCCTGCAGCGAGCCATCCTTGAGGCGGTCGCGAAGGACCAGAAGAGCTTCTCCTATGAGGGCAAGACCTTCACCGTCGACGAGGGCGGCACCGTGCTTGACGGTGACACCGAGGTCGCCTATGCAAGCCCCTATGTGGTGCAGGCCATCATGCCCGACGTCTTCCTTTCGCGTACCTTCAAGGAAGAGCTGGTCGAGGCTATCGAGGCCGGCTCCACGCAGTTCACCTTCACCGACGAGGACGGCACCACGGCAGACTACGCGCTGTCTTACGATGCCTCGAAGAGCACCTGGTCGGTCCTGCAGTCCACCTCAACGCGCGTCTTCGACACCTACGCGGAGCCCTCGGCCGCGCACTGGCTGGGAACCGACCGCAACGGCATGGACATGCTCACGCGCCTCATGTATGGCGGCCGCGTGTCGCTCTACATCGGCTTCATCGTCGTGTTCATCGAGACGGCCATCGGCGTCATCATGGGCGGCATCTCGGGCTACTGCGGCGGCTGGGTCGACAACCTCATCATGCGTCTCGTCGACGTCTTCTACTGCATACCCTCGATGCCGATCATCATCATCCTGGGCGCCACCATGGACGCCATGCGCGTCGACCCGCAGATCCGCATGCTCTACCTCATGCTGCTTCTGGGTTTCCTCGGCTGGGCCGGCATCGCGCGCCTCGTGCGTGGCCAGATCCTGTCGCTGCGCGAGCAGGAGTTTATGACGGCGGCCGAGGCGACGGGCATCCGTGCCTCGCGTCGCATCTTCCGCCACCTCATCCCCAACGTGATCCCGCAGCTCATCGTCACCATGACCATGAGCCTCGGCTCCACGATCATCACCGAGGCCACGCTCTCGTTCCTGGGCCTGGGCGTCAAGTTCCCGTTTGCCTCGTGGGGCAACATCATCAACGACGTCAACGACACCTACGTCCTCACCAACTACTGGTTCATCTGGATTCCCGCAGGCGTGTGCCTGTTGGCCACGGTGCTGGCGTTCAACCTGGTGGGCGACGGTCTTCGCGACGCGTTCGACCCCAAGATGAAGCGGTAAGGAGGCGGGAATGGCACTTTTCAAGAAGGACAAGAAGGATGGCGGCGACGGCTACCTGAGCGCACGCGAGTCACGCGCCATCAGCAAGGCCAACCGCAAGATCACGGGTGAGCTCGAGAAGAAGTGGAAGCGCAAGGGCGTTCCCGAGTCCGAGTTTCTCACCACCATGCATGACCCCGCCAACGCGGTGGAGTTTGACGACCTGCACACCTTCTTCTTCACGGATTCCGGCACCGTGCACTCCGTTGACGGCGTGAGCTTTGAGGTGCCCCTGGGCAAGACCGTGGGAGTGGTGGGCGAGTCCGGCTGCGGCAAGTCCGTCACGTCGCTTTCGCTCATGCAGCTGCTGCAGCGTCCGCAGGGGCAGATCGTCTCGGGCGAGATCCGCCTTAACCTGGGCGACAAGGCCTATGACATCGCCAAGATCACGCAGGAGCATATGCAGCACCTGCGCGGCAACTACGTGTCGATGATCTTCCAGGAGCCCATGACGTCGCTCAACCCGGTCTTCCGCATCGGCGACCAGGTGGACGAGGTCATCGCCCTGCATGACGGCGAGGGCAAGAGCAAGGAGGAGATTCGCGAGCGCACCGTCGAGGCCATCAAGATGGTGGGCATCGCCAACGCGGAGGGCGTCTGCGAGATGTTTCCGCACGAGCTCTCGGGCGGCATGCGCCAGCGCATCATGATCGCCATGGCGCTTGCCTGCAACCCCAAGGTCATCATCGCCGACGAGCCCACGACGGCCCTCGACGTGACCATCCAGGCACAGATCTTGGACCTTCTGCGCAACCTGAAGGACAAGATCAACTCCTCCATCATGCTCATCACGCACGACCTGGGCGTCATTGCCGAGATGGCCGACTACGTGGTGGTCATGTACGCGGGCCGCATCGTCGAGAAGGGCACGGCGGAGGACATCTTCCATCATCCGGCGCATCCCTACACCATCGGCCTCATGGCCTCCAAGCCGGTCGTGGGGCGCGAGGTGGAGAAGCTCTTCTCCATCCCGGGCAAGGTGCCCAACCCCATCAACATGCCCAACTACTGCTACTTCCGTGACCGCTGCGACCGCTGCCTGGCGTGCTGCGACGGGGCCTATCCCGTAGAGATCAGCCTGTCCGACACGCACAAGGTGAGCTGCTACCGCTACTACGACGAGCACCGTGCCGAGGCTGCCGCTGACGGCAAGGACGACATGAGTGCGTTTGGTATGGGAGGTGCCACGGAGTGAGCACTGACGTGAAGACTGCGGAGACCGCGGCCACCGAGCCGTTGGTGTACGACCCGCAATACATCCTCATGGTGAGGGACCTCAAGAAGTACTTCCCCATCAAGGGCGGCTTCATGAACCGCGTGGTGGGCAACGTCAAGGCCGTCGACGGCGTGACCTTCAACCTCAAGCGTGGCACCACGATGGGCCTGGTGGGGGAGTCCGGCTGCGGCAAGACCACCACGGGCCGCACCATCCTGCGCCTCAACGGCGACAAGACCGCCGGAGACGTGCTCTTCAACGGCCAGGAGGTCTACGACCTCTCCCATGAGGAGCTGCGCCACCTGCGCACCAAGATGCAGATCATCTTCCAGGACCCGTTCAGCAGCCTGAGCCCGCGCCTTCCCATTGGCGAGATCATCGGCGAGGCGGTGCGCGAGCACGGCCTCGTGCCCAAGAACCAGCTCGACTCCTATGTCGACGAGGTCATGGACCAGTGTGGCCTGCAGCCCTTCCAGAAGGAGCGCTACCCGCACGAGTTCTCGGGCGGGCAGCGTCAGCGCATCTGCATCGCACGCGCGCTTGCGCTCAACCCCGAGTTCGTGGTGTGCGACGAGCCCGTCTCGGCGCTCGACGTGTCCATCCAGGCGCAGATCATCAACCTGCTGCGCGAGCTGCAGGAGCAGCGCAACCTGACGTACCTGTTCATCAGCCATGACCTCTCGGTGGTCGAGCACATCTCCGACACCGTGGGCGTCATGTACCTGGGCAACCTCGTCGAGTACGGCGAGAAGAAGGACATCTTTGCCAACCCGCTGCATCCCTACACGCAGGCGCTGTTCTCGGCCATCCCCATCCCCGACCCGGACGCCAAGATGAACCGCATCGTGCTGGAGGGCTCCATCCCCTCGCCGGCGGACCCGCCTGCAGGCTGCAAGTTCCACACGCGCTGCAGCAAGTGCATGGAGTGCTGCAAGCATGTGGCGCCGACCCAGCGCGAGATCGAGCCCGGACATTACGTCGTCTGCCATCTGTACGACGATGCGCCAGAGGCGAGCGGTGCCGACGCGTAGGCATAATGACGACGACGGCCATGTCATCGCCGACATGAGCGCGTTGCGCGGGGAGAGCGAGCCGCCCTCCCCGCGCACGCGCGATGTCGCCGACGAGCTGCAGGACGGCGAAGAGCGCCTGATGGTGTTATTGGGGACAATGAAGGCTGCCCTTTCCATCGGCATGGTGTATGTGGTTGTGTTTGGCATAGCCATCGCCCTCATGGTGTGGCTGTGGACCTAGGTATGGCCACGAACATGCCATGGCATCGATTTGAGGAGGAGCCCATGTATTGCCTGCAGACCGAGGCGGCATTCGACAGCGCCCACTTTCTGACTGACTACTATGGCAAGTGCGAGAACCTTCACGGGCACCGCTGGCGCGTGGTGGTGACCATCGCGGCTGACGAGCTGCAGACGGAAGGCACCATGAAGGACATGGTGCTGGACTTTGGCGTGTTCAAGAAGGCCGTCCGTGCGCTTGCGGACAGCCTTGACCACACGTTTTTGGTCGAGGAGGGATCGCTCAAGGAGGCGACCGTCGCCGCGCTCGAGGACGAGGGCTTCTCGCTGACCATCCTGCCCTTCAGGACGACGGCCGAGAACCTTGCCCGCTGGTTCTTTGACCAGCTTGTGGCACAGGGCCTTCCCGTTATCGAGGTCGAGTGCGACGAGACGCCCAACAACCGCGCCTTCTATCGCGGGTGATGATGCGCCGGCTTGTACGTTTTGCACCATTTTGGCTGTCGGTTTTACTACAAACGTGGTATGGCATTTGTGCTGATTTTGGCATAGCTTTTTGTAGTGGAGGTTGCCACATACGGTGACAGCTCGTTTTTAGAGGAGGGTTCCATGGATCGCAACTACTTCGATCTCAAGGGTCAGGTCGCTATCGTTACTGGCGCTTCGGGAGGTCTCGGCGTACAGATGGCCAAGGCGCTTGCCAGCCAGGGCGCCAACATCGTCGTGATGGCCCGCCGCCAGCAGCAGATCGACGAGGTTGCCGCCCAGATTGCCGAGGAGTTTGGCGTCGAGACGCTGGCCATCCGTTGCGACATCACCGACACCGAAAACGTCAATGCCGCCGTGGCGCAGGTCGTCGAGCACTTCGGTCGCATCGACATCCTCATCAACAACGCCGGCACGGGCGCCGTGGCACCCGCCGAGGACATCACCGACGACCAGTTCAACGGCGAGATGCAGATTGACCTCTTCGGCACCTTCAAGGTCGCCCGCGCCTGCGCCAAGCAGGCCATGATCCCCGCCAAGTACGGCCGCATCATCAACATCGCGTCGATGTACGGCCTCGTGGGCAACAAGGTCGCCGGCTCCGCGCCGTACCACGCGGCCAAGGGCGGTGTCGTCAACCTGACCCGCGCGCTTGCGGCCGAGTGGGGCAAATACGGCATCACCGTCAACTCCATCTGCCCGGGCTACTTCTACACGCCGCTCACCAAGGAGACGCTCGACAGCGACTTCTTCCAGGCCAACGCCCGCACGATGATCCCCGAGGAGCGCTACGGCAACGAGGGCGAGCTGGACACCGCCGCCATCTTCCTGGCGAGTCCGGCGAGCTCCTACGTCACCGGCGTCCAGCTCCCCGTCGACGGTGGCTACACCTGCATGTAAGGTGACGCAGGCTCAGATGTGAGGGCTCGGCCCCCGCTTCCCTTCGGCTCCCCGCTTCGCGAGGTCGCCTGCAGGAAGCGGGGGCCGAGCACGTCATCGCCGGCGGTCGCTGGGCGCCTTCAAAGATTGAGGCGTCGCTCCGCTCCGCCCAGAGAGAGGGCTCCCGCGCTTCGCGAGGTCGCCTGCAGGAAGCGGGGCCGGGCCACGTTACTGGCGTCTCGGGTTGCTGGCCGCTTTCAAAGATGGTGGCGTCGCTTCGCTCCTCCCCAATAAGGAGGCTCCCCGCTTCGCGAGGTCGCCTGCGGGAAGCGGGGGCCGAGCACGTCATCGCCGGCGGTCACTGGGCGCCTTCAAAGATTGAGGCGTCGCTTCGCTCTGCGCATCGTCGAGCCTGACTACGAGAAGGCCCAGACCCTCATCCCTGGCCACATCTGGTACACAGACAACCAGCGCTTCGAGAAGGAGATCCACCGCTGTGCCTTGCTTGATGCGCAGGGCCTCCTTCGGGAGGCCTTAATCTTGTATACTGTATACATATTATCAAGCGGGGAGGTTTGCATGCCAACAGTTGTCATCTCAGGTCGCGTGGACGAAGACGTCAAGGTTCGCGCAGATGCGGTCATTCGCGCCGCCGGGTCAACGGTCGCACGTGTCATCAACGACGTGTGGCTCTCTATCGCCGAGTCGGGCGAGCTTCCTGTCGCTTCGAGCCTTTCCGAGGAGCGGGCAGAGAAGACGGCCACCTTTGAGTCGTTCATGGAGTGGTTCGATGGGCTGCCTTCCCAGAACGAGGCGTACGTCCGCATGACCGATGAAGAGATACTCGCAGGTAGGGTGAGCGACTATGCATAGGGTCCTCTTCGACACCAACATCCTGCTCGATGCCGTCACGCCCAACAGGCCGGAGCAGCGTGAGGCCCACAGGCTCCTCGCTCGCTGCAACGGCGATGGCGACATGGGCATCGCCTGTGGGCTCTCGCTCAAGGACGTCTACTACGTCATGTGCAGGCGCTTCGACGAGCCCACGGCGCGCAAGGCGGTCGAGTGGCTCACCAAGCTGCTTGCCATAGGGCCGATAGGAGCCGAGGAGTGTCTCGATGCGCTCGGCTCGAATGAGCCCGACTTCGAGGACGGGCTTATTCGTTCGTGCGCCGAGCTCAACGACGTGGATTTCATCATCTCGCGCGACAAGGATGCCTTCGCGGGCTCTACGGTGCGGTGCGTCACCGCGAGGGAGTATCTCACAAAGGTGGTAGAGCAAGACGAGAGGCGTCTGGGCTTTGCGTGGTGACGCGGACTCATCGAGGTCGAGGTGAGAGCGTGCCTCCTCAAAGCATGTGACCAGTGAGCGGTGCGCTGTGCGCTGATATGATTGCGGAGGCAATCCTTGACCGTCGTGAGGGGGCATCCCATGAAGATCCGCAAGCTGACCGAACCGCGCGAATGGCTTGAGAGCGAGCGCGTCATCGCTACCGCCTTCCTGCATCCGTGGAACGAAGACGAGGTCAAGGCACAGATTGACGCGCAGGTACAGGGCGTCGCGCCGCGGGCGGAGGAGGCATGGGGGCTCTTTGAGGGTGATGCGATGCTGACGAGTATCTCAACCCTGCGCCATCGTCTCTCGTTTGGCGGGCAGGAGATCTTTGCCGGCGAGGTGCACATGGTGGGCTCGCTGCCTGAGGGTCGTGGCGGCGGTGGCGTACGTCGCCTCATGGGAGAAATCCTGCGCGACTTCCGGGCGCGTGGCGATGCGCTCGCCGTGCTCATCCCGTTCTCGTGCTCGTTCTACCGCAAGTTTGGCTTTGAGATAGCGGCGCGCATGGTCGACCAGCGGGTGGCTATCGAGCAGCTCGCGGGCTTTGCGTGCGACCTGCGGGTGACGCGCGTGTGGGATGAGGCGGACCTCGTGCCGGTGCGGGCTCTTTGGGATGCCCATGCGCGCCGCAGCGACCTTGCCGAGCTGCGCGATGACACCGTATGGACATGGCGCGGCAACGGCGACTTCGGCGAGCCTGACTTCCTGCACCCTGACCGGCAGCGTTACACCTACGTGCTGTGGGACAGGGCCGGGAGCCCTTGTGCCTACGTGCGCTTCTCCTTCTTCCATGAGCCTGACCGGCCGTTTGTGGGCGAGCTTCAGATTGAGGAACTCGTGTGGGAGAGCCCAGCGGCGCTGCGTGCCGCGCTCGGCTTCCTCTACCGCATGCGCGCCAAGGTGAGCCACGTCAACTTCACGCTGCCTGACCTCGACCTCTCCTTGCTGGCACCGGAGTCCGACAAGGTCGAGCAGCGTGTCGACAGCCACGTGATGGCGCGTTTGCTGGACGCGCCGACGCTCCTGCGCCTGATGCCGCAGCCGTACGACACGGGCTCCTACGTGCTCGGCATTGAGGACGCCTTCTTGCCCGAGGCCGCGGGACGTTGGAAGGTCGCGTATGGGGAGGGGCGCGCGACATCCGTCGAGCCCACGGACAGTGAGCCCGACCTGCTTGTCGACGAGACGACTGCGGTGCAGCTCATCCTTGGACGAGCTGGTCTAGAAGACGTACTCTACCGTCCTGACGCGCACGTCATTGACCACGCGGAGGTACTGGCCCGTGCCTTCGTGCGCCGTCCGACGTATCTCTCGCTCGGGTAGGCGGCCCCACAGGGAACCGCGTGCCCGCAGTGCCGAGCTGGACAACGTCATCATCGAGCGCGTGGCCGAGGTGGCGAAGAGGTACGAGACGTCCAAGAAGGCCGTCTCGCTGGCGTGGCTCCTCACCAAGGTGACGAGCCCGGTGGTGGGCGCCACCAAGCCGCATCATCTGGAGGGCCCGGCGGCCGCGGCAGACCTCGTACTCGCGCCGGAGGACATCGCCTACCTCGAGGAGCCCTACGTGCCGCATGCGCTCGTGGGCGTGATGGCCCAGCGCAGGTAACGGGTAGTCGAATGACCAATAGGGACAGGCCCGAATGGGGAATTCTCCATTCGGGCCTGTCCCTATTGGGCGCTATTGGGCATTCGAATCTCTACAGATGCGTGAGGTGCTCGTCTGCGTGAATCACCCCAGCCACGGCCTCAAGCAGCGCCCCTGTGGGGCCCTCCACCCAGGGAAGCCGCTTTTTGGGCAGCAGCACGTGGGCGGCGGGCCCTGGGGGCGGGCAGTCCGCAAGCGGAAGGAACACGTGCGACGGGTTGCTTGCCGCGATGGCCTCCCCAATTCCTGCTGGCACGAGGGACCACAGGTCGGACCCACGCAGCACGGGGCCCAGCATGGAGGTGGTTCCCACCGAGAGCGCCGGCTGACCTGCGGGAATGTGCGCACGATGCCACTCCTCGAGCTCTGGTCTCCATGCACGAACGACCTCAAGCGCGGGATCAAGCGTGCCAAGATTGCGCGTGGCGGCGTACGCTGCATACGCTGGGCACACGATGCCCCAAGCGTCTCGGTAGAGCGTCCGGGCGTCCACATGGGCAGAGGGGTGCAGCCTGAACACGAAGCCCACGTCCGCCTGGCCGGATTCCAACAGCTCGTAGGCCTCGCGCGAGTGCACGGTGCGCACGTCGAGATAGACCTCGGGGTGTGCGTGAGCTACGATGCGATATGCCTGTGCAAGAACCGAGGCATTGAGCCCGTCCACCGCGGCAACGCGCAGGCGCTGACGCGTGGGGTGGCACCGCAGCTCCTTCGCCTGGGTCCAGAGCGAGAGCTGTTGTTGGGCAATGGGCAGGAGCTGCTCACCTTGGGGCGTGACGGCATCGAGGGGCTGGAGACGCAGGTGCTCAAGCGCACGAGCGACGGCTGGAGGATCGCCCACATCCAGTACCACGGCAAGACGGTGGCATAGCACTCCTCAGATAGAATTACCGACCAAGGGTTTTCCGCGTCTCAGCCAACTGGGCTTTTGTTGGGTGAGCATCCCTTGGTCGGTAATTCTGCATAGGCGAGGGCCCCCCGCCACGGAAACCTGGCAGAGGGCCCGCACCTCTTTCTTCTATCCTTTAGATGTCTAGCGCGGCGTGGTAGCCCCAGTACACGGCGTTGGTGATGGTGCTCACGCGGGCGGCGTCGCCAATGACGCGCACAAACGGAGCCGCGTCCTGCAGCGCCTCGACCGTGGCCGTGCGGGAGCGCTGGCCCAGCGCGCAGATGACGCTCGTGCCCGCTACCAGCACTTCGTTGCCGTCAGCCTCGCACCACACGCCCTCGTCGGTCACGCGCAGCGCTCGGTGGCCCAGGCGCACGTCCACGCCCAGCTTGTCGATCTGCGCCATGAGGAGCGGGCGATGTCGAACGTTGGCGTCGGGTGCGAGCGCGTCGCGCATCTCCACCAGGCTCACGTGCTTGCCCTCCTGCGCCAGGTGCACCGCGCACTCGCAGCCGGCCAGGCCGCCGCCCATGATGACGACCTTGTCGCCCACCTTATCCTTCTCCAGGTAGTAGTTGTTGACCACCACCACGTTGTCCCCATCGAGGCCGGGGATGGGCGGCACGAGCGGCTCGGAGCCCACGGCGATGATGAGCGCCTCGGCGCCCAGCTCCTCAACCAGCTCGGGCGTGGCCTCGGTGTTCAGACGAATGTCCACGCCAGCGGCGCGGCAGAAGCGCTCGTACGTGCCGGTCAGCTCGAACATCTCGTGCTTGAAGGGCAGCGCCTGCTCGCTCTTGAGGATGCCGCCGAGCTGGTCTTCCTTCTCAAGCAGGATGACGTTGTGCCCACGGCGCGCGGCCGTCCATGCCGCGTAGAGGCCGCCAGGGCCGCCGCCCGCCACCACCACGCGCTTGCGGCGCTCGGGCGCCACGGGGATGACCTCGTCGCCCTCCATCTCGCGGCCGATGATGGGGTTGACGGTGCAGCGACGGGTGCTCGTGGCGGCACGCTCGGCCATGCAGGTGAAGCAGCGGAGGCACCGCACGATGTCCTCCGGGCGGTTCTCCACCACCTTGCGCGGCAGGTACGGGTCGGCCAGAAGCGCGCGGCCCATGTAGACCACGTCGGCCTTGCCGCTCGCGATGATCTCCTCCATCTGGGCGGGATCGTTGAGACCGCCCAGCGTGGCCACGGGCACCTTGACGTGCTTCTTGATCTCTGCGGCAAGGAACACGTTGCGCCCGTGCTCCTCAAACATGGAGGGATGCGTGATACCGAAGGTCTTCTGGTACGTGCCTGCGCTTACGTGGAGGAGGTCGATGTAGGGCTCGAGTTGCTGGGCGATGCGCACGCCCTCGTCCACGTCGTAGCCGCCCTCGCAGAACTCCGCGCCGCTCAGGCGGAACTCGATGGGGAAGAACGGCCCCACGGCCTCGCGCACGGCCTTCAGCACGCGGATGGCAAAGCGGCAGCGGTTCTCCAGGCTGCCGCCGTACTCGTCGGTGCGGTGGTTGAAGAGCGGCGAGAGGAACTGGTTGATGAGCCAGCCGTGTCCGCCGTGGATCATGAGCATCTCAAAGCCCGCACGCTTGGCCAGGCCCGCCACGTGGCCGTATGCGGCGACGATCTCGTCGATCATCTCGTGCGTGAGGGCGCGCACGGGCACGCCGTCTGCGCGGACGCCGTCTGAGGGGCCCCACTGCGCGAGGCCATGCTGCTTGGACTTGTCGGTCATGTAGGTGCCGGCAAACTGGCCGGAGTGCGAGAGCTCGAGCGACGGGATGGCGCCGTGCCGACGGATGGCGTCGGCGGTGTAGGTGGCGCAGGCAAGCGAGTTGAGGATGCTCTCGTCTAGGTGGTAGGCGTGGCTGCCGTCCGTGGCAGGATGTACCATCAGCTCGGACACGGTGACCGCCGCGGCGCCTCCCTTGCCGCGCAGCTCATAGAACGCAGTGGACTTGGGACCGATGCAACCGTCGTTGGCAATGTCGGTGCCGCCCATGGGCGCCGAGAACATGCGGTTGCGGAAGGTGGTGCGTCCGATGGTGATGGGGCTTGAAAGGTGTGGGTACATGCGCTGCATTGCGGCTCCTCTCCCTAATGGCTCAGCTACATAACAAATGTAACCGTCTGGCAGAGGCACGCGGCGCCGGCCGGACAAGCAATAGGTGGACGGTTTTGGGGCACGGGTTCGGAACCCGTGTTGCAGAACATCGAAAGCAAAAACTACCGACCAAGGGATGCTCGCGCCTCAGCCAACTGGGCTCTTGTTGGGTTAGCATACCTTGGTCGGTAATTCTGCATATCAGGTGGTCCGCAAAAGCATTGTCGCTACAGCTGGCGGCTCGTCTTTGGCAGCATCGCTGAGGTCAACGCCTTTGCCATCGGCGCCTCCATGGTCGATCCGTACTGCACCGTCTACCTCAAGTGGGCCTCCGCGGAGGGCTATGACTGGCGTGGCGAGCTTGCCGCTGACGACGTGCGCGTCCTTGCCGGGCGAGACTATCCCAACCCGCTCGACCCCGACGAACCTTGGGGGCTCTCGTGCTTGCATGCGAGCGCGGCAACCGAGCGCGTGGCCACGCCGGTGTGGGACTGGGGACGCTACTACGAGCTCATCGTGCGGTCGACCCAGGACGATCGCTGGCGCAAGGAGGGCTCTGAGCACCGGGACCGCGCGCTCAACTATTGGTGGGGCATGAATGCCGGGGTGGTGCGCCTTGAGCTGGGCGAGGGCCTGGCGGCGGGGCAGCGCCGGATGGTGTAGACCGTCGAGCGCGCCGTGCTTGAGGGAAGACTGCACCCCTTCGAGGACATACTGGTGACCCATGCGCCAGCGCGTGGCCACGGCGACCTGCCAGATCCGCCGCATCAGGGCTTCGACGCGTTCAACGGCCTGCTCGACTGGCTGCATCCCAAGGTGATGCTGCACGGGCATGTGCACCTCGACTACGGGATGCTTGAGCGCGAGCGTGTCCACCGTAGCGGGGTCAGGCTCGTCAACTGCTTTGGCTGGCAGGAGATCGAGCTGTGAAAGAGGCGCCTGGTTTCGCTCTAGCTCACGGTGTCAAATCCGTCGGGCATGTAGCCCTGTAGGCTGGCCAGAACGCTCTCGCGGTTGCCACGGCTCTCGTCAAAGCGGAGCGCAAAGCACATGGCGTAGAGCGCCTCAAGAATGAGTGAGGTGCAGGCACCGCTGTAGAAGGCTCCCACCTTGGCGTGATGATGCTCAAGCGGCACAAAGCCCAGCCGGTAGTCGGCAAGCTCGCCCAGCTCACCGCGCTCTGAGTTGGTCACCGCAATGACGGTTACTCCACGCTGCTTGAGTTGTGGCACAAAGGCCAAGGGCATCTGCGCCAGCCCACCAGAATACGACGCCACGACAAGGCAATCTCCCGCCTGAAGGTGGCTTGTCACGGCGGCCGACTCGTCAGCATGTGGCGTCCTGCAAAGGATGCCCATGAGCCCAAGGTTGGAGGCAAAGATCTTGCCTCGTTGCAGGTTCTGCATGGCCCCAAAGAACGCCACATCACGGGCAGAGATGATTGAGGACGCCGCCTGCTCGAGTGCCGTGCGGTCGATGGCCTGCGCCTGCTCGATCGCAAGCTCGTGAACGCGACTCAGGCTTTCGACGACCTGCTCGCTTGAGGAGCCTGCCGCCACGGGGTAGTTGACATCAACGGATGCCTGATGCGCGCGTTCGCTCTCCAGACGGCGCATGGCAAGCAAGAAGTCTCGCCGGTAGTCTTTCCAACCTGCGTATCCAGCCTGCTTCGCGAAACGGACGAGTGTCGGCTTTGAGGTGTACGCGCGTGCGGCGATTTGAGCCATGGTCATCTGCTCGATACCGGTTCCCTCAGAGAGGAGGAGGTCTGCCACTTGCTTGATGGAGCCTGGCATCCCAAGTGATGCCTCAAGGGCATACGCGACGCTCGGCTCGGTAGATCCTTCTCTGTCTTGTCCCCGTGTCATATGAACACCCCCTGGGGACAACGGTAACGCATGTTGCGTGCCGCTGGAACAGGACGGAACGGCACCGCCGACGAATGGCTACCTATGCGCTTGCCCTCGTAACGGATTGGAATGCCCATCTAGTGAAATAACCGCCATTATATGGAAAGAGACGTACGGGAAGTGCTCAAGGAAAGGAACCCATCATGCTTCGTATCGCAATCTGCTGTGGCGGTGGCTTCTCGTCTTCCACCATGGCGGCACATCTTAACCGACAGCTCGTCGAGAGCAAGTACAAGGACGACGTGTTCTTGGAGTTCATTCCGTTCTCGGCGCTGTGGGGCCATAGTGAGGCGTACCAGTCGGGCAACATCACCGAGCGCCAGGACGAGGTGGACGTGGCGCTGTGCTGCCCGCACCTTGAGTTTCCCGCCAAGACGGCCGCCAAGGAGGGTCGCCTGCGCATTCCCGTGTTCATCCTCCCCATGCGCCTGTACGGGCAGATCGACATCGACGGCGTGGTCGAGGAGGCCCAGGACGTGCTCGAGCTGTGGAACAACGGCACGCCCAACCCCATCGTCTTCCCTGACGAGCCGCGCTCGATGACGGCCACACGCAACGTAAGCCATCGTCGCTGGCTTGCCAAACAGGGAAAGTGACGGCCCAAAACGCTGATTGACCGAAGAGGGTGCCTGACCCCTCGTTCGCATTGCGTACAATGCAGATGAGGGGCCAGGCACCTTCTTTGTGTCTCGCCAAAGGTGAAAGGAGCGCTCATGACGGAGCAGTGGTGGCAGCGTGCGGTGGTGTATCAGGTCTATCCCAAGAGCTTCCAGGACAGCAATGGCGACGGCATCGGTGACATCCCGGGCATCACGAGCCGCCTGCCGTACCTCGCAAAGCTTGGCGTGGACGTCATCTGGCTCAGTCCCGTCTACGCAAGCCCCATGGACGACAACGGCTACGACATCAGCGACTACCGCGCCATCGCGCCGGTGTTCGGCACCATGGAGGACTTCGACACGATGCTTGCCACGGCGCACGGCCTGGGCATCAAGATCGTGATGGACCTCGTGGCCAACCACACCTCTGATGAGCACTGGTGGTTCAAGGAGAGCCGCAGCGGCCGAGACAACCCGTACCGCGATTACTACTACTGGCGTGATCCCGTCGACGGCCACGAGCCCTCCAACATGGGCGGCGTCTTTGGCGGGAGCATCTGGGAGTGGGACGAGAAGACCCAGCAGTACTACCTGCATTGCTTCTCCAAGAAGCAACCGGACCTCAACTGGGAGAACCCGCGCGTGCGCGACGAGGTCTACAGCCTCATGGACTTCTGGCTCGCCAAGGGCGTGGATGGCTTCCGCATGGACGTCATCGGCATGATCGCCAAGGACACGACCTTCCCCTCGGGCGAGCCGGGACCCACGGGCTACTCGTCGCTGAACCCGCTCATCCAGGACGAGCGCGTGCATCCGTGGCTCCAGGAGATGCGCCAGCGCGTTCTCTCACGCTACGACACCATGACGGTGGGCGAAGTGAGCGGCGCCACGGTCGAGACGGCCAAGAAGTACGCGAACCTGGACGGCAGCGAGCTCTCCATGGTCTTCCAGTTCGAGCATGTGGGGCTGACGGGAAGCCCCGAGCGAGGCAAATGGGTCACCGACAAACCCCGCCTCGTCGACCTCAAGCGCGTCTTTGACCACTGGGAGACAGGCCTTGAGGGCGTGGCCTGGAACAGCCTCTTCTGGGACAACCACGACCAGCCGCGTGCCGTGAGCCGCTGGGGCAACGACGCGCCCGAGTGGTGCGAGCTCTCGGCCAAGATGCTCGCGACCTGCCTGCATCTCATGAAGGGAACGCCCTACATCTACCAGGGCGAGGAGCTCGGCATGACCAACTATCCCTTTGAGGACATGAGCCTCATTGACGACCTCGAGGCGCACGATGCCTACCGCATGCTCACGCAGGACTGCGGGTGCACGCATGAGGAGGCCATGGCTGCCATGCGCGAGATCTGCCGCGACAACGCGCGCACCCCCATGCAGTGGGACGCGAGCGCTCTTGCGGGATTCACCACGGGCGGCCCCTGGCTTCCGGTGAACCCCAACGCGGCCACGATCAACGCGGCGGCTCAGGTGGATGACCCCTCGTCGGTCTTTGCCCACTACCAGCGACTCGTTGCCCTGCGTCACGAAAGCGACCTTGTCGTGCACGGCACCTTCAGGCTGCTTCTGCCCGACAGCGAGGAGCTCTTTGTCTACGAGCGCGCGCTGGGAGACGAGCGCATGCTCGTGGCCTGCAACTTCTGCGACCATGACGTGCCGTTTGAGGTTCCCGCGAGCTACGAGGGCGCCGAGCGGCTCGCCCAGAACTACGACACGGCAGGGAAGGAGGGCATCCTGCGCCCCTACGAATGCTTTGCCCTGCTCATCGCCAGCAAGTAGCATTGTTCCGACACTTAGGGGTGGGACCCTTTTGCGCTGTAGCGCAAAAGGGTCCCACCCCTAAGTGTCACCGACCAAGGGCTTTTCGCGCTTCAGCCAACAGGGGCTATGTCGAGCGAGAGGCTCTTGGTCGGTAATTCTGCGTTGAACTTGGTCCCATTTGTTGTCCAGTTAGGGTCTATACTCAAACAAAGGTCTTACGGGGGAAGGGATACGCGCATGGCGGAGCGGGCGTTGCACGGTGTCAACCTCACGGGTTGGCTCACGCTTGAGCCGTGGGTCACGCCCGAGCTCTTTGCCGACTCTGGCGCGCTTGACGAGCCGTCGCTTGTTTCCGCGCTGGGGCGCAAACGCTACCGTGCCCTTGTCAGGAAGCACCGCGAGGAGTTCTTTGAAGAGGCTGACTTCATGCATATCGCCTCGCGCGGCTTCAATGCCGTGAGGCTTCCCGTGCCCTGGTATGTCTTTGGCTCGCGCGGCCCCGAGTGCGGCCCGTATACGGGCTGCATCGACTACGTGGACCTTGCCTTCGATTGGGCCGAGGAGTTTGGGCTCAAGGTCGTGATCATGCTCGCCGCATCCCCTGGCGCTGCCGATGCGGCCAAGGTGACCATTGACGGGAGCCTCGACTTCCGCGACTACAAGGATGCCCTGGTAGAAGTCGTCTCTGGTCTCTCGCGGCGCTATGCCATGCGTGAGGGCTTCTTTGGCATGGAGGTTCTCGGCTCGCCGTCGGTCCAGCGCCGTCATTGGCTCCAGGTCATCGATGGCGTCCAGATCCATACGCTGCGCAACTACTATCGCGACGCCTACCATGCGGTCCGCAGGGCGGGTGGGGACGATCCCGTGGTCATCCTGCCCGATGCGGGCGTGCCCGATGCCTGGCGCCACTTCATGGCCCAGAGCCGCTACCAAAACGTCTGGCTTGACTGCAGCTTCACGCATCTGGATGGCGTGCGCCACACGGCCTCTGGGCCCTCCGGCGCTCGCCGTCTGGCCGACGAGGCCCGCAAGCAGCTCGTCAAGGCGCGCAAGAGCGGCCTTCCCACCATGGTGGGCGCCTGGTCGGGCGCGCTGCCGTATGCGGATTCGCTCATGACGCCCGAAGGCCGCATCGCGCTCGAGCGGGTGTTCATCTCGGAGCAGCTTGCCGTGTATCGTGACTGTCCCGCATGGTTCTTCGAGACCTGGAAGACGAGCGGCCGTCTCTCTGGCTGGGATGCGCGCGTCTCGCTTGCCACGTTCGAGCGAAGGATGCTCGACTGATGGCAGGCGGCACCATGTCGGGCGGTGTCCTTTCTATGGTGGGGACGCCCATTGGCAACCTCGGTGACGCCTCGCCGCGCGTTGTGGAGACGTTGCGCGGCGCCGACCTCCTCCTCTGCGAGGACACCCGTGTCACCTCCAAGCTGTTGTCCCACTTTGGGATACGCCTTCCGCTCAAGCGCGCAGACGAGAACGTCCTGTCAGAGCGCATTCCCGAGGTGCTCGAGCGCCTCGAGGCGGGCGAGCGGGTGGCGTTTGTGTCTGACGCCGGCATGCCCGGCGTGTCTGACCCCGGCCAGCGACTGGTTGACGCTGCCCTGGAGGCGGGCATTCGTGTGGAGGTCATCCCAGGCCCCTCTGCCGTCACCTGTGCGCTCGTGGCGTCGGGGCTTCCCATGGAGCACTTCTTCTTTGAGGGCTTTCTCCCGCGCAAGAAGGGCCCCATGACGCAGCGCCTTCGCGAGCTTTCGGCCGTCCCCGGGGCGCTTGTGTTCTATGAGTCTCCCCGACGCGTCGTGGCAACGCTTGCCGTGATGGCAGAGGTCTTTCCCGGGCGTCGCATCGCGCTCGTGCGCGAGCTCACCAAGCTGCACGAGGAGGTCGTGCGCGGGCTGACTCGCCAGGTCGCAGATGAGCTTGCCGCGCGGGACGAGGTCAAGGGAGAGTGCGTGCTCGTGCTCGAAGGCCCCGTGGCAGGGGAGGAAGACCAAGCGCAGGCAGAGGCGCAGACGCGCTCGCTTGACGAGGCCATTGCCGAGGGGCTGGCGGCTGGTGAGCGGGCAAGTGCCTTGGCAAAACGCCTTGCCAAGGCCTACGGCATTCCCCGTGCCGATGCCTACGACTTGATTGCCTCTTCCGGCAGATAGAAAGCATGCAGCTTGCCCTCTTTTTGGCGCATCGCTTTTGGTGCGGCTCTGCGGTGGCAGAGGTGATACACTAGAAAAGTTGCAACAACCTTCGTCATCAGGAGGAGTTCATGGCAGACAAGCCCAGCTTCTACATCACGACCCCCATCTACTACGTCAACGCCGCGCCGCACCTCGGCACCGCCTACTGCACGATCCTGTGCGACGTCATGGCTCGCTACAAGCGCTCCATGGGCTTTGACGTCAAGTTCCTGACCGGCCTCGACGAGCACGGCGAGAAGGTCCAGCGCGCCGCGGAGGAGCACGACATGACCCCGCAGGCGTGGTGCGACAGCCTTGCGCCTGCCTTCCACGAGATCTGGAACACGCTCGAGATCTCCAACGACGACTTCATCCGCACGACGGAGGAGCGCCAGATCAAGGCCGTCCAGGACCTCTGGAACCGCATGAAGGAGGCCGGCTACATCTACAAGGGCAGCTATGACGGCTGGTACTGCGTGCCCGATGAGACCTACTTCACCGAGACCCAGGTGCAGAAGGCCGACGAGGAGCGCCACACGGAGGGCCAGCACCTGTGCCCCGACTGCGGACGCCCGCTCGAGCGCGTTCAGGAGGAGAGCTGGTTCTTCAAGCTGTCCGCCTTCCAGGACAAGCTGCTTGCCCTCTACGACGAGCATCCCGACTTCGTCATGCCTGACTTCCGCATGAGGGAGGTCCGCACCTTCGTCGAGAGTGGCCTGCGCGACATCTCCGTCAGCCGCACGAGCTTTGACTGGGGCATCCCCGTCCCCTTTGACGAGAAGCATGTCACCTACGTGTGGTTTGACGCCCTGCTCAACTACGCCACCGCCGTGGGCTTTGGCAACCCCGACATGGCGGACGAGTACGCGCGCCGCTGGCCCGCGCAGTTCCACGTGGTGGGAAAGGACATCATCCGCTTCCACTGCGTCATCTGGCCCGCCATGCTCATGGCCATCGGCGAGGCCCTGCCCGAGCACGTCTTTGCGCACGGCTTCCTGATGGTGCGCGACGACGAGACCGGCCAGACCCGCAAGATGAGCAAGTCGCTCGGCAACGCCATCGCCCCGCAGGAAGTCATCGACCTGCTGGGTGTCGAGGGCTACCGCTACTACTTCATGACCGACTGCGTGCCCGGCGAGGACGGCGGCATCAGCTTCGGCCGCATGGAGCAGGTCTACAACGCCGACCTGGCCAACAGCTGGGGCAACCTGGTCAGCCGTACGCTCAACATGAGCGTCAAGTACTTTGACGGCAAGACGCCCGAGCTCGCCGAGGGATGGGCGGACGTTGAGAACCCGCTGCGCACCATCGCCGACGGCCTTGCCGAGCGCTACAGCGCCGCCATGGACCGCGTGGGCTATGGCGTGGCCAAGGACGAGGTGATGGAGCTCATCCATGCCGCCAACCACTACATCGAGGATTCCGCTCCCTGGACCATCGCCAAGGATCCCGAGCGCGCGGGCGAGCTCGCACAGGTCATGGCAAACCTGCTGGAATCCATCCGCATCTCTGCCCACCTGCTCGCGCCCTTCATGCCCGAGACGTCCGCCGAGGTCCTTCGCCGCATGTCGCTCGAGGACGAGATTGACACCCAGGACCTGGTGGGAGCCTGCGCCTGGGGTGGCCTGGCCGGTGGCGTCCCCGTGACCAAGGGCGATGCTCTCTTCCCGCGCCTGCAGCCCAAGAAGTAGCAACAAGGAAAAGGGGGACAGGCCCCTTAGTCCGGAAATCCGGACTAAGGGGCCTGTCCCCATCGTACGGTTTTGAGGACGGACCATGTACTCACACCTTGCCAACACGCGCGCCACGCGCGAGACGCTTGAGCGGCATGGCTTGGCGACGAAGCATCGCCTAGGACAGAACTTCCTGGTGAACGACGATGTGATCGGCAAGATCATTCGACTGGCGGAGCTTACGGAGGATGACACGGTCCTCGAGGTTGGGCCAGGAATCGGGACGTTGTCGGTAGCGCTGCTTGATGCGGCGGGGCAAGTCGTCGCCGTCGAGGCAGACCGCGAGCTCGAGGCGGTGTTGGCCGAGACATGCCTGCCCTCGGGTCGCTTTGACCTCAAGATGGGCGATGCCCTCAAGGTCATACCGGACGGCCTCGGGTGTGAGCCGACTGCGTTTGTGTCGAACCTGCCCTACCAGGTTGCCGCCACGCTCATCCTCGGCGTCTTCCAGCAGCTTCCCAGCGTAAGGCGCGCCGTGGTCATGGTGCAGGCGGAGGTTGCTGACCGCATCTGTGCGGCTCCTGGCTCCAAGACCTATGGAGCCTACACCGCCAAGCTTGCGCTGTATGGCAAGGTGACGGGACGCTTTGAGGTGGGGCCGGGCAACTTCATGCCGCCGCCTCACGTGAACTCTGCGGTGGTGCGCATCGACCGCGCGCCCCTCGAGGGAGTCCCGAGTGGCACGCCTGCCGTCATTGACGCGGCCTTTGCCCAGCGCAGGAAGACCATCCGCAACTCGATGGCGGCATCGGGCTACGGGAAGGATCTCCTCGACAGTGCCTTCGAGCGCGCGGGGATCTCTCCGACCTGTCGTGCGGAGACGCTTTCGGTCGAAGACTTCGTGCGCCTTGCCGTGATGCTCGACGAGCAGTAGCTTCCAGCGTTTGGGCAGGCTTGCGGACGGGCGCCACCCACGCCATGCTTCTTGTGCTACAGTATTACATGATATATGTATAGCAGTAAAAGATGGAGCATGACGATGTCTGTGAAGGTCGAGGGCTTCGAGGAGGGCGGGGGAGGCCAAGAGAGACTTCCCTCATCGCAAAGACGTGGACGCAAACCGCGCCCCGACGCAAAGTCCGCCCAGTTGAACATACGTATGGAGCCAAGCCTCAAGGCGGCGGGGGACATCGTCTTGGAGCGTGAGGGCATCTCGCCGTCGGAGGCGGTGCGGCTTCTGTACGAGTATCTCGTGCGCAAGAAGCAGCTTCCAAGAGAGCTTTGCGAGTCAGATGCGCCGGATGCGTCCGATTCGTGGGCGCACGAGCATGCGGGGTTCGCAACGCGCGCGTACGAGGAGCTCACGGGCACGCCCTTTGACAGTGCGGCCGCTAGGGGACTCACCCTGCGAGGCCTTCGTGAAGGGCGTCTTGGAGGAGAGCGGGCTGTCTTGGGTGGCGCCTCGTGTGAGGGGGATGCAGATGCATGAGCAGGCAGTGACGGCGGGTCAGGGCACGAAGTGGAACGTGCTGGTGCATACCGATGTCTGGCTTGACTTCGTCACGGACCGTCGGGGCACCGCTTCGGCCATCGCACAGGTTTTTGACAGGGTGGAGGTCGCAGGCGGAGCGCTCCTGACGTCGGTGGTCAGCATGTACGAGCTCTTCTACGCCCTCCAGGCCTATCTCTGCGCGGGCGGTGACCCTGACAAGGGGGCGGAAAGTCGCGAGCAAGTCGCGTGGGCCACGCTGCGCATGCTGCGCGAGCGCTCCACCATCGTGGGCGCTGACCTGGGAGACTGCTTTGAGGCGGAATACCTGCGGCAGCTGCATGGCGACTTTGGGGACGACCTGGTCATGGCTGCGGCAAAACGGGGCAGGGCGGATATCCTGCTGACGGGCGATGCGGACCTGCGCCGTCATGCACCGATGGCGGCGTTGGGCATCGACGAGATGTGTGCGTATGTGGGCGTGGAGGTACGACAATGACGGACCGCTGGAGCCTCGAAGAGGCATTGGAATCGCTGCTGGCAGATGACGGCGCCCTCTTTCATGACAAGAAGGGACGCCCCATAGAGCTTCCGCGCGCCACGGCGCCGTTAGCCGACAGCCACGGACACGTGACGCACTTTCGCAAGCATGACCCCGCGGTGGCGATAGCGCGCGCCGCTCTGGCGGGAGTGCGCCTCCTGGTGGTTCCGCTCGACCCGACAGAAGACGCCCATGATGCGCCAGCGGCCCTTGCCTGGCTCGACAGGGTGGTGGAGCAGGCTGCGGAGCTGCTTGAGGCCGCAGGGACCCGTGGGGTCGCGGCGCCGCCCTGCGAGGGGTACGACCATGTGCCCGCCCTTGTCGACAACGTGCGCATCGTGGCGGGCACGCATCCGTACGGTGCGGAGGCCTATCTGGGGCGCGGGAAGACCGAGCGTTCGAACGCCTCCTTTGGCGATGCCTCTCGCCAGGCGCTCGAGGCCCTGCTCGACAGCCCACGGTGCGTGGGCGTGGGAGAGATTGGCCTGGATTTTGGGCCCTACAGCGAACTGGGACAGGAAGTCCAGGTAGATGCCTTCGTGGAGCAGCTGAGGATCGCGCATGCGCGCAAGCTTCCCGTCGAGCTGCACCTTCGCGACGAGGAGGACGGCGTCCATACGACCGGCCATGACCTTGCGCTCGACGTCCTGCGAAGCGTTGGCGTGCCAGAGGCGGGCTGCGACCTTCACTGCTACACCTCGGGGCCCGACGTCATGGAGCCCTTCGTCGAGCTGGGCTGCCACGTCGCCTTTGGTGGCGCCGCGACCTTCGCCCGTTCCGAGGACATCCGTGCGGCTGCCGTCGCCTGTCCCGAACACCTGCTGCTGAGCGAGACCGACAGCCCCTACATGGCGCCGGTGCCGCTGCGAGGCATGGAGTGCGAGCCCGCGATGGTCGCGTTCTCGGCCGCATGCGTGGCCCAGGTGCGGGAGGAAGTGGGCGTCGCGACGTGCGCCCAGACCTACCGAGCCCTCTGGGACAATGCCAATCTGCTGCTTTGCCGCAGGTAACGGGCCTTCATGTGGAGACGAGCGCGCGCATTCGCCCCTCGGAGGCGCTTGCCGAACTCATCTGGCCCACGCGTTGCGTGGGCTGCAACCTGCCGGGAGAGCTCCTTTGCGATGACTGTCGCGACGCCCTTCCCTGGATAGACCAACGATGGGCGTGTCCGTCCTGTGGTGCGCCCTACGGGTGGCTTACCTGCACGGAGTGCGACCGCTCTCGTGGGGCTGAGGGGCTGCCGCAGCTGGACGGCTCCCACCTCGGACGGCGGCCCTGGCCCGTCCGCGCAACGGTGTGCAGCCTGCCATTCCACGGTGTGGGCGCACGTCTGGTCACCTGCCTGAAGGACGCGCACGAGCTGCGCCTTGCCCCGGTGATCGCGGCGGCCATGGCATGCTCGCTCGACGAGGCCCGGGCGCTTGACGCGGCTGACGGAAGGCCCCGATACGATGACCTGCGCACGTCCGCGCTCTGCTTTGTGCCCGCCACGCGCGAGGCGTATGCGCGGCGTGGCTTTGACCACATGGAGCTCGTCTCCTTTGCCCTCTCGCGCTTCTTGGATCTGCCCGTCCTTGACGCCTTGGCACGCGGTGACGCCCGAGACCAGCGTGAGCTGGGAAGGGAGGAGCGCTCGGGCAATCTCGCGGGGACCATCGACGTCGTGCAGGACGTGTCGTCGTTGCACCTGCTGCTGGTCGATGACGTCATCACGACGGGCGCCTCGATCTGCGAGGCAGCCCGTGCCCTGCTGGAGCGCGGTGCCGCGTCGGTTACGGCCTGCGCCCTGACGCGCGTCTGCTGAGCGCCCACCTCCTTGTGTGCGCTTTCTTTCAGAGACGCTTAAACAATGGCAAATGGGAGTGAAATACCTATCGTTAACAGTTCGTTTGCATCGGTCACGCTATACTGGGAAGGTCTCTATCCAGGTCTGTGGTTGCGGGCGTCCAAGGGGATGCCCTAGTCCAAGGCAGACGAGGCCAAAGGGATCCACGTAAGCCAGGGGCGTGCGCGCCTCGGCGATCATGGCTCGTCCTAGAGGTAAGTCGCACCGCCCGTAAGACGAGAGGCATGGGGCCTCGCGGGCGAGAGGGTCAGTCGTGAAGGCGTCGTGGCGCCCGAGCAAACGCCCCAGTGCGCGAGTGTGGGGTCAAAGACCAGGTCAGCTGGGTGAGACAGACAGGTGGGCCATAAAGGTCCGCGTCGTGACAAACGAGATGGGATTTCGTCGTATGAAGTCTGGCAAGAACAACAGGCACAACGGTATGAGGGCCGCGGTCGTCTCCATGGCGTGTGCCCTGGCGCTTACGGGGTGCTCTGGCCTCCCCTTCGACCTCCCCTTTGAGCTTCCCAACATGCCCGAGCTGCCCTTCGAGCTTCCCGACCTCTCGGAGCTTCCCAACCCCTTTGCGGCCCTCGGAACGGGGACGTCGGTGGAAGAGGCGCGTGCGGCAAAGGCTCAGGAGCGCACGTCGCAGCTGAGCTCCGAAGACCTCGTGGAGGCCGGCAAGCTCACGGTGGGCATCAATACGTCGACAGCCTCTGCGCCCTTTGCCATCGAGAGCTCGTCGGGCTCTCTCTACGGTATTGACGTCGACGTTGCCTCCGCCCTCGCTGACGACCTGGGCCTCGAGGTCCACTTTGTCAAGGTCGATGGCATCGACAGCGCGCTTTCGGCAGGCACGTGCGACGTGGTGATGGACGTCTCTTCCGCGACCAACACCACCGCCACGATCGTGGGCAGCTACTACGAGTCATGCCCCGCCTTCTTTGCCGTCGGCGACATGCGTGTCGCGACGCTTGAGGAGCTGAGCGGCAAAACGGTCGCCGTGCAGGACGGTTCCGTCTCGCAGGGAGCCCTGAGCAGGTCCAACCTGTCCATGGAGCAGAAGACCGTCATCAACCTCAACGATGCCTTCGAGGCGCTCCATTCCGGCGAGGTGGACTTTGTCCTGTGCGATGCCTACCCAGGTGCCTATCTCGCGGCGGCCTATGAGGGGGCTAGCTTTGTGGGCGCTCTTTCCACGCCGGAGTCGTATGGCATCGCCGTGTCCACTGAAAAGGTAAACGTGCAGTCCGCCGTGCAGCAGTCGCTCGACGCCATCGCCAACAATGGCGTCATGGACGTCGTCCGCTCCGTATGGGTCGGCGGCATGCCCGCCATCTCCACGGAGCAGGTGATCCAGGGCATCCAGATCGAAGGCGGCACCTCCACGGCCGAGTCCGCAGAGCAGGACGGCACGACCGCAGGCGCAAACGCCGTCGTCCTTTTCTAGAACCTCAAAACCCAGCTCCGTAACAGCCGTCTGCGGGTATCACTTTCCTTCTGCCGAAGGAGTTTTGTGTTTACGCGATTGCGAGTGCGGCGAGGGGGTATCAAATAGTTAAGGCAGGCACACGAGTGGCTTGCAGTCGTATCCACTTCTAGTGAGGAGGCAAGGATGGCCGACATCAAGATTTCGGGACGCAAGATCAGCGTGACCGACGCCATGCGCGAGCGGGTGGAGGACAAGATCGGTGGTGCCCTGAAGGTGTTTGACATCCAGCCCATGTCGGCGGATGTGGTATTGAGGGTGGACAAGAACCCCTCCAACCCCGAGCGCAAGACATGCGAGGTCACGGTGTATGTGCGCGACCGCATCGTCCGCGTCACGTCTTCTTCCGAGGATATCGATGCCGCCATCGACGAGGCTGCAGGAAAGGTCAGCCGCCAGATCCGCAAGTACAAGACCAAGGTGCTCGACCGTCGCACCCGTGCCCCGCGCCCCGTCGTCGAGATGTCCGTCTCCGACCTTGCGGACCTCATTGAGGAAGTCCCTGCGGATGAACAGCTCGTCCGCGAGAAGTATGTGAAGCTCACGCCCATGACCGAGGAGGAGGCGCTCGTGCAGACCGACCTTCTGGGCCACGGCTTCTATGTGTTCGAGAATGCAACCACGGGCCTGATCAACGTCATCTATCGTCGTCGCAACGGCGGCTATGGCATCATCAAGCCCCAGATTGAGAGTGAGGACGGCATTGCCTAGCGACACGTTCGCAACAGCCGACCAGCTCGTGTCCGCCGAGAGTGAGCTCTCGGCGGACACGCCCGTAATGTCGGCAGAAGATGTTGCGCTTGGTTCGAACGAGTTTCACCAAGCGAGGTCCTGCAGGATCATCGTCGATTCGAGCGCGGACTTCTCGCCCGAGGTGCTCAAGCGCCTTGACCTCGAGCTGATTCCCTTCTCGTACGTCACGCCCGAGGGCGAGGTCATGGACGACCAGTGGGCAAGCCAGACGCCCCATGAGTTCTACGAGCAGTTCCGCAAGGACCCGTCGCTCCACTACACGACGTGCGCCATTTCACCCGGGCGCTCCCTCGAGGTCTTCGAGGAGGCAGCCAAGAAGGGCATGCCCACCATCTATGTGGGGCTTTCCGGCGGACTCTCGTCCTCCATACGCAATGCGGAGCAGGCGGCGGAGATGCTGCGCGAGCAGTATCCGGACTTCGAGCTCTACGTGCTCGATCCCTGCTGCGATTCCGTGGCCGTCGAGCTGCTCGTCATCGAGATGGCGCGTCAGGCCTCGAAGGGTCTCACGGCCCACGAGGTCTATGAGTGGGCGTGCGAGTCGCGCTATTTCGTGCATGGCTACTTCACGCTGGACAACCTCAATGCCCTGGCCGCGGGCGGACGCATCCCGCCTGCAGCCGCGCAGGTCGGCGGCAAGCTCGACATCAAGCCAGAGCTCTCGTACGACACCAACGGCGCCCTCACGCTCTGCGGCGTGTGCCGTGGCCGCAAGAAGGCGCTCCGCTCGATCATCGATCACTTCCGCGAGAGGTATTCGCAGGACACGTCGCTTCCGCTTGCCATCGTTTCCGCAGATGCCGAAAAGGATGCCGCCTGGCTCGACGCGCAGGTTCGCAAGGTGCCGGGGTGCGAGCATGTCGCCATCATCCACAGCACCGTGGGGCCCATCCTCGGCAGCCACGTCGGTCCCGGCATGGTCGCCCTCGTGTTCTGGGGCGACGACCTTCGCGAGAAGCTGTCGCTTACGGACCGCATCGCGCGCAAGGTTCGCGGAGGCAAGGCGTAAACGTCAAAGGTAGCGTTGCGTGAGACGGGAGGAGGGGAGTACCTTCCTCCCTTCCGTCTTGCCGAACGCGTAAGGAGGAAAAGGCCGCATGGCACAGGCGAGGGTTAGGCGCGTGGCGCTCATAGGCACGGGCATCATGGGTGAGCCGATTGGCGGCCATATCCTTGACGCCGGGTATTCCCTGACGGTCCACAATCGCACGAAGGGCAAGGCCGAGGGCCTGCTGTCTCGCGGCGCGGTCTGGGCGGAGACCCCTGCGCAGGCAGCCGCCGACGCAGACGTGGTCCTTACGATGGTGGGATACCCCACCGACGTCGAGGACGTCTACCTTGGGGCAGATGGCATTCTGTCTGCCGCACGCAAGGGCGCGTACCTGATAGACCTGACGACGAGCTCCCCGCAGCTCGCGCGCGAGCTGCACGATGCGGCCGAGGTCATGGACCTGCATGCGTTTGACTGCCCGGTCACGGGAGGGGAGGAGGGTGCGATTGCCGGCACCCTCACGCTCATCGTCGGTGCGGACGAACGCTATGTCGAGCCCGTGCTCGGCGTCTTGGAGAGCTTCTCGAGCAAGATCTTCTACTTTGGCCATGCGGGCGCGGGCCAGTCCGCAAAGCTCTGCAACCAGGTCTCGCTTGCCTCCTGCATGGTCGGCTGGGCAGACGCGCTCGCCCTTGCGCGCCAGAGCGGCATCGACGAGGACCTGATGCTCGACATGGTGTCGGGCGGCATGGGAGGCTCGGTCGCGCTCACGCGCCTTGCCCCGCGCGCCGCTGCAGGCGACTTCAAGCCGGGCTTTCTCGCCGAACACCTGCGCAAGGACCTCGGCCTGGCGCTTGCGGAGGCAGAGGAGCTCGAGGTGACGCTTCCCGGGGCGGAGACCAGCTTCATGCTGTATGACACGCTCTGCCAGGTTGGCGGCTCCCGCATGGGAACCCAGGCCCTCGAGCTGCTTTACGAGGACGAGGGCACGAGCACGGCCGCAGGCCTCGACTGGTCGGTGCTGCCAAGCGCAGAGGACGAGGGCCACGACTACCACGATCATCATCACCATCACCATCACCACCATTGATGTGTCTTCCAGATGCCACGACGGCTTCTGGGGGCATTCGAGAGAAACGAAACCACTGCATGAACGAAACAGCACAGAGCTCGATCGCCGTCCTCATCGACTATGAGAACCTTGCGCTGGGGACGGGACGCCGCAAGCGCAATGGCCACCAGGAAGTGGGGCCCATGCCCGACATGAAGTGCATTCTGGAGAGGCTCGTCGACAAGGGCAGGATCGTCTCGAAGCGCGCCTACTGCGACTGGCAGCGCTTTCCCGACGCCATCACGCCCCTGCATGAGCTCGGCATCGAGCTGATCGAGATTCCCGACCGGGCCTTTACGGGCAAGAACTCCGCAGACATCCGCTTGGCGGTCGACGCGGTGGAGATCTGCCTTACGCGCGACCACATCGACACCTTTGCGGTCCTGTCTGGAGACTCCGACTTCTCGCCGCTCGTGGCCAAGCTCAAGGAATATGGCAAGGTGGTCATCGGGGTCGGCATGAAGGAGGCAACGAGCTCGCTGCTTGCCGAGAACTGCGACGAGTTCCTGTTCTACGAGGACATCGTCGCCTCGAGCGGGGTGCCCAGCTTCGAAAACGTCGTCCCCAAAGAGAAGCACCCCTGCTACCAGCTGCTCTTTGAGTCCATCGTCGCGGCACAGCGCGACGATGACGGTCCCGTCCTCGCCTCGAGGCTCAAGGACACCATGAAGCGCAAGCGCCCCCAGTTTTCGGAGACCTCCTACGGCTACCGCTCGTTCACGGCGCTCCTGCGTGAGGCGGCAAAGCTGGGGTTGATTGACATTCATCAGGACCCGCGTAGCGGCACGGCCATGGTGGACGGCTTTCACGAGTAGAATAAACAGGTTGATTCGCTCTAGAATAGACGGGTTGAGCCATTCCCAAACGTGGCTGGCAATAGATCGGAAGAGGTTCTCATGGCACAAGACAACGTTGCTTCCCAGTCAAATGACGCACTCGAAAACCAGGCGGCTGCGCCTGCGTCCGAAGCCGAGATGGGCCAGCTCGTCGAGGTGCTTGCGGGGGCAAATCGTCGCAAGCGACAGGAGGCGTCGCACGCCATAGCCCTTATCGCGCAAGAGGACGCCGATGCGGTCGTCCCCTATGCGGACGAGCTCATCGACGCGCTCTATCGTCCCGAGGCGCAGACGCGCTGGGAGGTGCTGACGGCGCTCGCAAAGCCTGCGCCAGCCCATCCCGAGTTGGTCGACGAGGCCTATGACGGGGCGGAGGCATCGCTCTTTGACGAGGACTCTGCCATCGTGCGCCTTGCGGCCTTCCGCTTCCTCATCCAGCTGGGGATGTGCTCGCCGGAGCGCTCTGACAAGGTCTGGGGCATCGTTGACGAGGCGATCCAGTGCTATCACGGGGACCCCGAATACCGCGACATGCTCTTTGCCCTTTCCGACTTTGTCCGCGGCAACATCTCCGAAGCGACGCGCGACGCGCTCATCTCCCGTGTGGGCTTTGATGCAGAAAACGGCCGTGGATACGTGCGGATCATCTCCAACGAGATCGTGTCTGCGGCAAAGGGGGCCTAGGCATGCCACGGTATCGCGGTGAGCAGACGGCGCCACGTGGCATCGGCCTGCCGACGGTCATCGCTCTGGTGCTTGCCTCCCTGCTTGTGGGTTGTGCGATCGGCCACTTCCTCCTTGGCGGTATTGCGGGCGGCCTTTCCGGGATGGCGCCTGGACAGAAGACTTCGCTGGCTGAAGGTGAGCTTGACGACGTCGTTGCCACCTATACGCTTGACGGCAAGAGCTACGAGCTGACCTATCGTGACGCGATCATGGAGAGCGGCTCTCTTGATTCCGTCAAGAAGTCCGATGGCACCTACCGCGTGCCCTCCGCAGAGAGCGTGCTCGCGGTTGCCCGCAGCAAGGTCATCACGGCGGAGGCCGAGCGCCAGGGCGTCACGGTTTCCGATGAGGACGTGGACGCGTACGCCGAGGCAACCTTTGGGACGACCGACCTTTCGACGATTGCCACCGGCTACGGCATGGAGCAGGATGCGGCAGGCGTGCTTCTGCGTGAGGCGGCACTCATGTCGCGCCTGCGCGATCACGTGCTGTCCGAAGGCGTGGGCGAGGAGCCCCAGCCCCCGGCAGAGCCCGAGCTGGGCGAAGAGGTGACCATGCTGCCCCAGTATGCGTCCTACATCATCGGCCTTGCGGGCGACGAGTGGGATGCCGAGGCTGGCACGTGGGCGTCTTCCGATGGTCCCTTCGCGACGTCGCTTGCCGACTACGAGATCACGTCCGACGGGGCGACCTACGAGGCGGCCCAGCAGGCCTACTACACCGCATACCAGCAGCATGTTGCCAGGCAGGCAGACTACTCCGCCCAGTGGACCGACTATGTGAATGGCCTGCTCGCCAACTCGGCCATCACCATCTCGTCGCTTTCCCTGTGAGTCTAAGGCTGGGCCTCGGACGAGGGCGCATCTCCATCGTCGAGTAGCGGTAGGGAGCTTCTCCTTGCCCACGACATTCTCGGCCGATAACTCGATCAGCTTGCTTGTCTGCTAACATCATATGAGAGCGAGCCGGGTGCGTCCCTTGTGGGCGCGTCTGCGAGAAATCGGCTTGCGGCGCCTTGTGTGGCTACGCATACGGCTGCGCCGCTGGCCGCTTTTGACGGCGTAAAGCCGCTTGAAGAGCGTCCCGGCTCACTTGCCCTTTTCATGGAGCGATGGAGGTGGTTGGGGCCTCGTCAGCTGACAGTTGACGGACGCCCCCAAGGAGTGCGATAATCATTCATCGCGGAAGCGCCAGCTTAGCTCAGTCGGTAGAGCACCGCTCTCGTAAAGCGGGGGTCATCAGTTCGAGTCTGATAGCTGGCTCCAGTACAAAACAAGCAGGTCAGCCACTATATTTGGTTGACCTGCTTATGTTATATAGGGCCTGAAAAACGCTCGTGTGTAACTCTTGAGTGGCCCCGTGTGTAACTTATGTGTAACTCGCTCTCAGAACTGCGCCCGTTAGACCTCGTGGCCGTGGGCTGTGCTCGTCGGTTCGTCCCGTCCGCCTGCCGCGTCTGCGTCCCTGCTGCCCCGCCTCACGCCTCGGCCATGCCCTGCGCCTGCCTGACCCTCGCGCCCCCCAGCCCGTCGATGGTGTCGAACGCCACGCGGGCGCGGTTGTACGCCGTGCGCTCCGACACTCCCACGAGGGCGGCGACCTCTGCCCATGGCCTGTTCTCCAGGTAGTGGTAGCGCAGCGCGTCCGCGTAGCCCGCGCCCAGCAGCTCGCCGACTCCGATCACGAGGGCCCGCGCCTCCTCCACGATGCGCCCCAGCTCTGCGCTCTCGGTCCCCAGCGACTCCGCCCTGCCCATGCGCCAGCTCGCGCTGGTCGCGGTCGGGTCGCTGTGGCCGCACCATGAGCTGCCGACGCCCAGCCACTCGCCGCGCCTCCATGTCTCGTCTATCGCGTCCAGCTCTGCGGTGACGGCGGTTAGCCTCCTCGCGGCCCTCGCCGCCTCCTCGAACGTCTGCCTCGCGTCCAACGCCTGCCCTCCCTTGCCTAGACCATGCCCGCCTAAGCGTCCCCAGCAGCCACTATGCCGCCCTCGCTGCATGGTTTCGTCTCTTCCCCCATGCCGACCACTTGCGGCCCGCTGCCGTCCTCTGGTGCGCTCTGGCGCTCGCCCCCGCGCCCGTGCGCTGGTGGCCGTGACCACCTGCCCACGCTCGCCCTGCCCCGCTCTCCCTGACTGACACCACGCCCGCGCGTGCGCCCTGTCCGCACGGCCTCGCCCGTGCCGTCCTTCGTGGCCGCGCCTGCCGCCTGCGCTCCGCTCGTCGCGGCTCCAGGGGCTGGAGAACTCCGCGGACGATTAACTATCGATGCCCCCCACCCATTCCGTCAGTTCCGTCCCACTAGGGAACGGCGGGGGTCAGCTTGGATTTTACGCGAGCCATGCATAAAAAGTATAAAATGCCCTGATTTATGCATTTAGGGAATATATACTTAAGAGCAATCGCTCCGCTTTTTGGGTGGCCCTTTGGCATGGGGGCCACCCAAATTGCATTTATCGCCGTCTCGTTGCCATCTTTCGGCTAAAGCTGCATGCATGAAAAAAAGGCCCCCCTGCGGGGGCCTGCCGTGCTTAGTGGGTGTCGAACGACTCCCACTTCGCTGATGCTGCCAGCTTCAACGCGTCCCGGAGTCCGGGATATACGATTCTGCCGTCACAGAAAGCGCGAGCGCGGAGCTTGTCTTCATCGAACGTGCGGAACATTACCCCGACGTCGCCCCGTTCGGCTACTGGGCCAACCACTGAGGCCAGCTTGCGCACGGCCTCATGTACAGTGTTAACGGCCGCGTCGAACTCGTCCCCAGCCTTTACAATCTCGGCCATCGGCTTTTCGACCTTCTGGCGGTAGCTCATGGCTGCGGCGTCGGTCGCCTCGCCGAGCTGCGCCAGCAGGTCTTGAATCTGTTCGCGGGGCACCCTCGGCGTCTGGTCGAAGAGGCGCTGCCTGTTTCGGGCAAAACGGAGGTCGAGCTCAGCCTCCTTGTGCTTTGCGATGATGTTCTCGTACTCCTCGCGGTCGGTGGCGTCCTCGGCCATCTGGTCGAGCGCGGCCAGTTCGGCGGTCAGGCCGTCGATTTCCACCTCCATCTCTTCGCGGCGGTTGGCGGCGGTCCCCAGCTCAGAAACCAGCGCGTCGATCATTTCGTAAACCTTGTTCGTTGCCATGATTGACTCCTTTTCTGATTTGCTCCTGTCGGCGCTGCGAGTTGCGCCTTCTCTCAGTCTCGGTGAAGCGCCGCATGAAGCGGCCCTGGCTGCACCTGCACGCCATGTCACTTCTCGATGGTGGCCTTGCGGCGCTTGTCTCCGAAGAGGTCACGGAGCAGTCCCTTGCCCTTCTCGGGGCTGTACAGCCTCCCGCTGCTGCGGCGGCTCTCGATGAACTTCTCGATATCCTTAATGCGGCGGCTGCGGTCGGCCTCCATGATTCGCCTTGCCTTTGCCATGAGCTCTTCGCGCATCTGGCGACGGCGGGTTTCCTTTGACATAGTCTTTCTCCATTCTGTCGGGGGTGGTGTTCCTGTTGGGTTGTCGCGGAAAGTGGTTTATTCGCCCTGGCTGTCCCGGAGACGGACGGCGGGGCGTGAGCCCGCCGTCTGTCACGGACGGACGGATGGTTCCGTATAAGGAGCAAATTCCGTCCGTGACGGAAAGTGCTAAGCTCCGCCCGTCCGCGTGACCACGTAGTTCGGCCCGTCCCGGATGCTGGCGAACGGGTACTGGCCCCTGCTTGGCCGAAGCCACGACTTGAACGTGGAAAGCTGGACGTCCTCGTCGGTGAGCTCCGAGAAGTAGCCCCAGACCAGCTCCGGCGTGGGCGTGGCGCCCTCCTCCTCGCAGCGGTCGAGCGCCTGACCGATTAGCGCTATCCGCCCCTCGCGCTTGTCCGCCTCGGCGTCGGCGCGGGCCCTGCCGCCCCTCCTGCGGTTGTCCTCGGGCGAGCCCACGACGGGCCACTCGTCGCCCTGTGGAAACGCCCTGTGAAGCGGCCACTGAAAAACCCAGGTCGTGGGGCTCTGCGGCCTGAACTCGCGCAGGGTCGCCGTGAGCCTCCAGACGGTGTCCTCGGGCCCGAGGCCCGCATCGTCGGGTGCCCGCACCTCTGCGAGGTCGAGCAGGGCGTCGGGGAATCGAGCGAAGACCCCCGAACCGCTCGCGCGGTCGATGGCGTTCTTCGCCCCAGCCGCGCCTTTTGCATCATGGTGTGACATAGCGATTGAGCATCCAAGCGCGGTCGCCAGCCTGCCTACTTGCCGCATCACGTCGCGCACGTCGCCCGCGCTGTTCTCGTCGCCGCTGCCGAACAGATAGAGGGGGTCGAGCAACAGAAGCCCGTAGTAGCCTTGTGGCCTGATTGACGCCTCCTCGATGATATGGTCGGTCAGCGCCTCGGTGCTCGCCGTGTGCCCCCTCAGGGAGAGCGTGTCAATCATGCTCGGGTCGATGGTGCCCCCCATCGCGTCGGCGACGGTTTTCAATCGGTGGTAGAAGCTCGGTCGGTCGAGCTCGAAGTCGGTAAACAGCACTGGTAGCCTCTTGCACTCGTAGCCCAGCCACGGGAGCCCCGCGCTCATGCAGACGCCCAGCTCGTCGAGGAGCCAGCTCTTGCCCGCCTTGCTCGGCGCGTTGACCAGCAGGACGTGCCCCCTGCGCAGGAGCCCGTCGCGCTCGTTGCCGATGATGGGCTCGGCCCTCGGTGGAAGGTTCTCCCAGACGTCGGAGAGCGACACGAGGGGCGGCAGCTCGCCGATCTCGTAGCGCACGGCCCGCGCAATTATCCCGCGCATGGCCTCCGCTGCCTGTTCCAAAGTCTCGGAGGAGGCCAGCACGTCGCTCGGGTTGCGGCATGGCGTGCCGTCAGGCCGCGTCACGCTGCCGCAGTCGAGGAGCCGGAAGTGTGACCCGCGCAGCTCCGCGATGGTGTCGGCCAGCTCGTCGGTCTGGCGGTCGTGCCAGTCCACGAGGTAGAGCGGCGTGGACGGGAGGAGCCTAGAGAGGCATCGCTCCGTGGTCGTGGTATACCCGCGAGGAGTATCGACGCTGACGCACGGCAAGCCCATGAGGTGGCACGCCTGCGCCTCGGCCTCTCCGATGCCCACGACGATATAGGGCGCGTCCGGCGCTATGAGGCCGCAGCCGTAGGGCGGCGGGGGCGTGATGGTGTCGCCGTAGGCCCACTTGACGGTCTGGCGGCCGTCCTCGCGGGGCTCGAAATACGCCCGCGCTCGGAGCGTGCCCCCCAGCTCGTCGCGCCAAGGCATGAATACGGCAGGCCTCCCGCTCGCTGTGCCGTCGGACAGCCCCCACACGTCGCGCAGGTAGTCGGCGGGCATGTGGTGGATGGCGGCGTACTTCTCCACGCCCCACTCGGGAGCGCTGCGTGGTACGATTACGTCGAGGTGGCCGTAATCCGCGCTCTGCTCGAAAGATGGCGTCGCTGCCTCGGGGGTCGCCTGGCGCTGCAACACCTCGCGGCCCCTCTTGCTTTCGCTAGGCATTTGCCGCCTCGCCGATGAAACGCTTAAGTTCTGCCGTGGTGATTCGCCATTGGCTCTTCGGCCCGCCGGTGCCGACCTTGTAGGCGTGAAGCCTGCCGCCCCTGACCATCCCGCGCAGCGTCGGCTCTGAAACCCCCAGCAGGGGGGCGGCCTCCTTGATGGTGTGGGATGTGGGCAAATCCTGCTTGACCATGTATGGCCCCTTTCCGTACGACGTCCCCGCGCCTTGAGGCTTGGGCGTCCGTCAAGGGAAATCATGTCATGTCTTATGTAGCCATGCAAGCATATGCGCAGCTCAGATGTGGTGTAACATATGCGCCACTCCCCACGTTTTGAATTTCGCGGGGAGTGGCGTTTGTGGATGCTCGTCGTTTTCGGTTGAGGTTCCCCACGCTCTGCGATTCTTGGGGAATGTGGTGTCTGTGTGTGCGGCTCGGCCTCGTCTACTGCTTCCGTATGAATCCGGCTACGGTCTTGTGAACTCGCTCAAAAGGTTGTCGTACTCTCTGCGGCTGCGCTCTGAGTCATACAGTTCCCAGACCATGCCGGATATCATCCGCCTGTGCATGTCTGACAGAGCGGCGTACATCAATGATAGCTTGGTGGGTGACATTGCCGTGCCCTCCTCGTAATCGTCTGAGGTCAGCACACACACAAGCTCGTTCAGGCTCACCTCCAGCACGTCGCACAGCACGCGAACGGCCCACTCCTCCATACCTGACGGGTGCCTGAGCCAATCTCTCACGGTCGAGCGGTCGCGCTGCATCCTCTCCGCAATGTCCTTCTTCTTGACGTTCTTCGTGCTGATGTGCCATTCGATTACGCAGCTGATGATTGAGTCGTACTGGTCGAGGGTAACGGCTGAGCATTTAATCTCGGTGCATATGTCCTCGGGATGGTCAACGGCATAGCTTGCAAGGGGGTGGGGGTGTCCCCACTGGTGGTAGCCGTTAGCCCTGCCTTGCTCAAGCTCCTGATACGTAAACGACAGCTCCTCGGATGATATGTCTGGTAGTGCCCCAGTCACGCGCTTGTTCTCGTACATGCTCCCCGCCCGTCATCGTGTCGTGGGCGGGGTGGTAGAATCTAAAGTCGAGCAGCCCCGCCCCGCCCGCGTCGGCTGCTCCTTTGGTCTGGCTCAGATGATACCGCTGCAAAATGCTAGCAATGCGCTCGCTCCTCTTCGATTTCGAGCAGGGCGTCGCGTGCGGCCTCCACATACCGCCTGATTTCGTCGGTCGAGTCTCCGAGGATTTCCACAAGACCATTAACCACGCTGTCTTGATAGCCATCCATCATCTGGGAGGCGGCGCACATCACAAACGTGATCTTGTCTAGTGCCTTGTCCGCGAGGTCATACTCTGTGGTTACCAGTGCCTTTACCTTGTCGCTCATCGTGCTACCCTTTCACTCGTGCCCCTCGGGGCTACCTGTAGGGCCACGGCGGTTAGATTGGTAGTCGGCTTGCCGTGGCCCGATTTACCTAGTTCTGCTCTGCCAGCTCTGCGTATGGCCTGACTTCGCCCTGCTCCCTCACGGCCTGCTCGATTAGCTCGCTCGCCCTACGCTTGCCCTCCTCGTAGGCGTCCGCGTAGACGTTGAGCGTGATGGCGGCGTTTGCGTGCCCCAAAACGGCGGCTACTGCCTTAATGTCTGCGCCTGACGCAATGGCAAGCGTCGCGTAGCTGTGGCGTAGGTCGTGAAACGTTATCGGCCTGCCTTGGGTCCCGATAAGCCCAAACGACGCTGACATTGCTTTCCAGCTGCGGCTCAGTAGGGTTGGTGAGTGATATTGCCCGCCAGAGTAGCCCACGATGTAAAGCGCGTCGAATTCGCTCTCGTTTAGGCTGATGCCGTCCAGCTCCAACTCCCTGACCATGTGGGCGCGGCGGCGTTCCAGCATGTCGGCCAGCGGCTCGGGGACTGGTACCGTGCGCTGGCTGCTCTTGGTCTTGGGGGCCTTTGAGTATGTGCCGCCCTTGGCCTTTCCGATTGCCTCTTCTACCTTAATCGTGCGGTTGCCGTTGCCGTCAACGCGGTAGTTCCTCCACCGCAGCCCGCATATTTCGCCCTGCCTTAGCCCTGTATATAGCGCGATGGTGGCGGCGGTCACGACGGCGGACGGCTCCAAAAGCTCTAGCGTCCTTGCCAGCCTCGCGTACCCCTCGCGGGTGAGTGAGTTCGGGCTGGGGGCCTTCTGCTTGGGTACCTTGACGCCCGCGCACGGGTTGCGTGCGATTATCTGGTCAACGTCGGCGGCGTGCCTGCACACCTCGGACAGCAGGCGGTGGTACTTTAGAACGGTTGCGGGGGAGTAGCCCTTCCTGCTGAGTCCGTTTTCCCACTTCTGCACCTGCGCGGTGGTAAGGTCGGTAATCTTCACGTTAGGGAAGCCCTCGGCGATCCTCGCGGCAGTAATGCGGTAGTTATAGGCGGTCACGCGCTCGACGTTCCCTGACGCTTCCAGCGTGTCGATGTATGAGGCCACATACTCGTCTACGGTGGGGGTGGCTGCTTCCTCTGCTGCGATGCGCTCCGCCTCGGCCCTCTGCTCTGCCGCAATGCGCTCTGCCTCGGCTTCGGCTTCCATGCGCTCGCGCTCGGCTGCTGCGTCCGCGTCGGCCTGTTCGAGGGATGCCACCCACCTATCAGCGGCTAGCTCGCGTTTGCGCGGAGTGGTCAGCTTCTCTGACTCCTCGATAGAAAACTGCTTGGAAATGCGCTTTGGGGCGTATGCGATATTCCCCTCGCCGTCGATTCCAGCGGGCACTTTTACGCGCTTGGTCACGCGCCACTGTCCGTTTGGCTTTTGAGTCCATGTTGCCTTTGGTTTCCTGTAGTCGATGCCTGTCACGTCGTTACGCCTCCGCCCCGTGTGTAACTTTTCCTTGCTCGTGTGTAACTCGTGTGTAACTCTATCTCGGTTCACATCATACCGCGTCGTTACACGTTCGCACAAGATAGCTTCTTTACCTGCTGTTACTTTGATAGGTCATTACACCCAAAAACACGCTATTACATGAGTTAGAGAACTCGTAAAGCGGGGGTCATCAGTTCGAGTCTGATAGCTGGCTCCAGTACATGTGCAGGTCAGAGGATGTGTTCCTCTGACCTTTTTTCTTGACTCACAAGGGTCCCACCCCTTTGAGTCAAAATGACTCAAAGGGGTGGGACCCTTGCGAGTCGACGTATCCCTTTCGTGACATATGTCTGCCATCTGTTGCCATGGGGTAGAATTCCACTGTCACAACGGTTGCCTTACGCCGTTGTATATGCATACGCAAAAGGAGGCAAGGATGACAGACGAAGAGCTGCCTACGACTGACGAGGCCACGGATGCCCCCGTCGACCCCATCCCCCAGGAGGTTGTCGATCAGGTGAAGGAAGAGTTTGTCTCGACCACAAAGGACATGGCGCATGACGCCGCGGACATCGTGACCGACGCCATCGTCGAGGACGTGTCCGATGCCGTGGATGTTGCCGAGGCGTCCGAGGAGCCTGCGGCCATGGACGTTGCCGACGAGCCCGAGCCCGTCGCAAAGCAGGGCTTGAGCCAGAACGCCTGGATCGGCATTGCCTGTGCCGCGCTCGTGCTTGGCCTGCTTCTCGGCCGCTTCGTGCTGGGCGGGGGAGCCACCTCTTCGGCAGACCGCTCGCTTGCGGGCAAGACGGCAGTCTCCGAGGCCGAGCTGGACAACCCCATCGCCACCTTCACGTTTGACGGGAAGACCGAGGAGATCTCCATCCGCGACGCCATCCTGCAGAGCAACCCGCTTGAGGCGGTGCGCGACGCCGAGGGCAACTACCAGCTTCCCTCCGCAGAGAACGCCCTTGCCGTAGCGCGTAGCCGCATCATTGAGCGCGAGGCACAGAATCGCGGCATCTCCGTCACCGATGAGGACCTGGCCACCTACGCCGAGCAGATGCTGGGGTCTTCCGACTATGCCGCCATCGCGGCCAGCTACGGCATGGAGGAGGAATCCGTCATCGCCCTCCTGCGCTCCTCTGCCATCACGAGCCGCCTGCATGACGATGTGGTGGGAACGACCACAGGCGTCATGCCGCCCGCACCGACGTATCCCATGGACAACCCCGAAGATGCGGTGACGGAGGAGGCCATGACCACGCCGTCCAAGGAGTACGCGGACTACATCATCGAGCTTGCGGGAGATGAGTGGGACGTGGACGCGGGCACCTGGGCTGCCCCCGACGGCACCTATGCCACGGCGCTCGCCAGCTACGAGATCACGCCTGAGGGCGCCACCTACGAGGCCGCGCAGACCGCATACTACGTTGCCTACCAGCTCTATGCCCAGAGCGCCTCTTCGGGCTCCGAGCAGTGGAACTCCTTCATGAACGGGCTGCTCTCCAACGCCAACATCGACATCTCGACGCTGGTCTCATAAGGTCAGCCGACACGCCAAAACAAGGGGCGGGGGCGAAACGCACACGTTTCGCCCCCGCCCTCTTGTCGTTCACTAATACAGTGCGTCGCTGACCGAAAGGGAGTACCCCCTACGGTCAGGCAGTCCGCTAGAGCGTGCGTGCAAAGTCGACGAGCTCGGACACGTCCTCGTCAGTCGTTGCCCATGAGCACACAAAGCGGGTGAGCAGGCGCCCATCGGGCAGCTCCTGGAAGACCTCGCAGCCGGCAGCTTCCGCAAAGCGCCGCGCGACTGCGGGCTCGAAGGCAAAGAACTGCTGGTTTGAGGGTGCATCGCCATAGGCGTCAAAGCCGAGCGACACCAGCTCGTCCCTCAGGCGGAAGGCGCGGCTGTTGGCGTTGCGTGCGAGCTTCCAGTAGGGGAGGTCGCCATCGGCATCCGGCGTGAAGAGCGCCTCGAACTGCACGCCCAGAAGGCGTCCCTTTGCCATGAGGCCGCCGCGCTCCTTGATGAGGTAGGGGAAGGCGTCGCGCAGCCCGGGGTCGGAGATGACGACTGCCTCGCCAAAGAGCATGCCGTTCTTGGTGCCCCCCAGGTAGAACGCGTCGGCGCGCGCGGCCAGGTGCTCGAGCGTCAATCCCTCTGCTGCAGGGGAGGTCAGCGCCGAGGCCATCCGCGCGCCGTCGACAAACACCTTGAGGTCATGGGAGGCTGCCCAGTCGCAGATGGCGTCAAAGCGGGAGAGCGACCAGACTCCGCCGAGCTCGGTGGTGTTGGAGATGTAGATCATGGCGGGACGCGTCATGTGGCGTCCCGTTCCCGTCTGGTAGCGCCAGACGCGCTCGGCCTCCGCGACGGAGAGAAAGCCGTCCGTGTCGTGCGTGGGGAGCACGCTGCGGCCCGTGGCGGCGACGGCGCCCGTCTCGTGCGTGTTGATGTGGGCGTCAGGCGTGCAGATGACGCCCTCCCAGTCACGAAGCAGGCCGTTCACGCAGACGAGGTTGGTGCTCGTTCCCCCAATGGCAAACTCGACGGCAACGTCCTCGCGCCCGCAGGCGGCACGAATGAGCTCGCGTGCCCGCTCGCAGTGGGGGTCTCCCTCCGTGTAGCCCACGCATTGCTCGTCATTGGTGGCGACGAGCGCGGCAAGCACCTGCGGGGCCGCCCCTTCGGAATAGTCGTTCCTGAACATGCGCATGATGTCTCCCGTCGTTTTTGACCGTGGTTTCTGTCAGCAAAGTGTAGCGCATACCATGTCGGCATCTGTCTCAGTCGTGTTTCACGCGTGCTGCTTTTGGCGCATACGCGTCCCAGTGGTAGTAAGCTTCATCCATCAGATCTGGAAACCGTGACGCAAGGAGGCACTCATGGCCATCGAGAAGAAGGACATCGACTGGGGTAGCTTGACGTTTGCCTACACCAAGACCGACTACAGCTACGCCTGCAACTGGAAGGACGGCGAATGGGGCGAGGACATCCTCACGCCCGATCACACGCTCGTGATGAGCGAGTGCGCCGGCATCTTCCACTACTGCCAGGAGGTCTTCGAGGGCCTCAAGGCCTACACCACCAAGGACGGCGACGTCGTCTGCTTCCGTCCCGACATGAACGCCTCCCGCATGGCCGACTCCGCCCGCCGCATCTGCATGCCTGCCTTCCCCGAGGACCGCTTTGTCGAGGCGGTCAAGCAGGTCGTCAAGGCCAACCTCGCGTGGGTTCCTCCCTTTGGCTCGGGTGCCACGCTCTACATCCGCCCGTTCATGATTGCCACCGGCGACGTCATCGGCGTCAAGCCCGCCACCGAGTACCAGTTCCGCATCCTCGTCACGCCCGTCGGCCCCTACTACAAGGGCGGCGTCCAGCCCGTGGCCCTCAAGGTCCCCGAGTACGACCGCGCCGCTCCGCACGGCACCGGCAACATCAAGGCTGGCCTCAACTACGCCATGAGCCTCTATCCCAGCGTGCTTGCGCACGAGGAGGGCTTTGCGGACAACATGTTCCTGGACCCGCAGACCCACACCTACGTGGAGGAGTCCGGCGGCGCCAACTTCCTCTTTGTCACCAAGGATGGTGGCCTGGTGGTCCCGCAGTCCGCGACCGACTCCATCCTGCCCTCCATCACGCGTCGCTCGCTCGTGCAGGTGGCCCGCGAGTACCTGGGCCTGGACGTGGTGGAGCGTCAGGTCCGCTTTGACGAGATCGACCAGTTTGAGGAGTGCGGCATGTGCGGCACCGCCGCCGTCATCAGCCCCGTGGGCAAGGTCGTCGACCTTGAGGGCAGGGAGCACGTCTTTGGTGCCGGCATGGAGCACGTCGGCCCCGTCCTGGCAAAGCTCCGCGAGACCCTGACCGGCATCCAGTCCGGCGAGATCGAGGACAAGTTCGGCTGGGTCTACAAGATCGCATAGCCTCTCGTACAGCGTTTTCCGCGCCGCCCCTCTCCCGTCGCCTGCCTTTCGAGCAGCCGCAGGAGAGGGGCGGTTTTTCCCGAGCGCGCAAAATGCCCGTCTGACCTGTCATTTTGATGACACGAAACGCCACAAAGCTCTGTTAAACATAGGTGAAAACGCTCCGCTGTTCGCAAGAAGACGACTCGCGCCTCCACTCGTTGTCATGTATGCTTTTGACCTGTGCCTTGAGATGACCATGGTCTTGGAGGACCTGATATGAAGTGCCCAAACTGCGGCGTGCCCATCGATGAGGGGTTGGAGACCTGTCCTGCCTGTGGGATGGCTCTGCAAGAGCCAGTCCAGGAGGCATCGGGAGCTGCGGAAGACGTCGGACCTCAAGGCGTCCGCGATGCGGTGGAGAAAGAGCCCCAGGACATCGACGACGCCTGGGTAGACGAGGAGCCCCAGGACATCGATGACGTCTGGGTGGAGGAGGCGCCCCGGGAAGGGACGCAGGCAGAGCCCGAGGTAAGCACGCCGCAGCCGGCGCCCGCGCAGGAGCCCTTCGATTCCACCCCCGAGCCCTTCGTGGTGCTCACCTCGTCTGCGATGAATGGCATCCAGCAGCGGTGCCCCCATTGCGGTGCCGTGGTGTATGCGGGGATGCGACGCTGCTCCCGGTGTGGGAGGAGGCTCATCGGCCAGGAGGTGGGCGAGGACGACGTGGCGCTCAAGGCCGCCCCTCTCCACGAGTACAAGCGCTTCGTTGGCAACAAGGGCGCCATCCTCATCATCCTGCTCGTGCTTGCCGGCGGCTACTTTGTCGCGCAGCTGGTGCCGCGCCTCATCGCGCCTCTGATCAACGACGCGCCCACCATCGTTGGCGACACCCAGAGCATTGACCACGAGATCAATGAGTACCTGGAAAGTGGGCAGGAGGCCGAGCCGGAGCCCGAGCCAGAGCCAACAAAGGCCAGCGCGCAGTCGTTCCCGCTCCGCTGGCAGGGCACCTACGAAGGCGCCGCGTATTCCGACGGATCGGGGACCATCACCTGCGGCATTCTCTTCACCTTCGATTCCGTGAAAGAGGACGGCTCGATCACGGGCACCTGCGAGGCGGGATTTGGCGACTTTGACCCCAACGACGTCGACGCGAGCTACAAGCTTGCCGGCAACGTCAACTGGGAGACGGGCGAGATCCATCTCCAGGGGACGGAGTGGGTCTTCTCGGGCGAGATCGAGAGGATGCGCCAGTTCAACGGGACCGTCGACTTTGAGGCCGGGACCATCTCAGGCACCGCGGCAGGCACCGACGGCTCGAGCCAAGGCCCGTGGCAGATGAGGGCCAACTAGGGCTCGCCTCCCCACATCAGAAGGGCTCTCCTTTTCCATCCTTTTCGGGTGCAAGGGTGCGGTCGACGTCGCGCCCGCCCGTCAACGCTATACTGTGTCTCTGTTGACGAACACCATCGGAGGAGACACACATGGCTCAGAAGGTCCAGGGCACGGAAGACCTGTTTGGCGGATACATGCGCGCTTGGCAGCACATGCTCGACGTGGCGCGTGACCTGTTTGGCACCTACGGCTTCGACCAGATGGAGACGCCTGCCATCGAGCAGGTGGACACCTTTGTCCATGGCATCGGTGAGTCCACGGACGTCGTGCGCAAGGAGATGTTCCGCGTCTTCTCCGGCGCGCTCCTTCCTGACGTGCTCGAGCGGGGGAGCGAGGCTCACCTCAAGGCGCGCCAGCGCATGGCCATGCGTCCCGAGGGCACGGCTGGCGTGGTGCGCGCTGCCGTCGAGAACAACTTCGTCCCGCAGGGAGGGGCCCCCGTCAAGGTGTGGTACGGCGAGGCGATGTTCCGCGGCGAGCGTCCGCAGAAGGGGCGCCTTCGTCAGTTCCACCAGGTGGGCGTGGAGGTCCTGGGTGCGTCGGATCCTGCCCTCGATGCCGAGGTCATCATCATGCTCATGCAGTACTTTGAGCGCCTGGGCTTTGCCCACGACGCCTTGACGCTGCGCATCAACTCCATGGGCGACGCCGCGTGCCGCCCGGCATATCGCCAGAGCGTGCGCCAGTTCATCTATGACCATGCGGACGAGATGTGCGCCGACTGCATGGAGCGCGCCGAGGTCAACCCCCTGCGCGCCTTCGACTGCAAGAACGACCACTGCCGTGAGGTCATGGCGGCGGCGCCCCTTGCCAGGGACAACCTGTGCGAAGACTGCGCATCTCACTACGCGCAGGTCAAGGCCTATCTTGACGAGGCGGGCGTGGCCTACGAGGAGGACCCGACCCTCGTGCGCGGCCTCGACTACTACACGCGCACGGTCTTCGAGGTCGACGTGGCGGGCTCTGGCGTCGGTGCCATCGGTGGCGGAGGTCGCTACGATGGGCTGATGGAGCTTGAGGGCGGCCGTCCCACGCCTGGCATCGGCTTTGCCGTGGGGTTCGAGCGCATCGCGATCGCGCTTGCCGCGCTCGGCGGCACCCTCGAGACACATTCCGACCCGTGCGTCTACGTCGCCTGCACCCCTGACCAGCGCGCCAAGGTCTTCAGCGTGGCGCAGGCGTTGCGTGCGGCGGGCATCCGTACCGAGGAGGACTACCAGGCTCGCTCGCTCAAGAGCCAGTTCAAGCAGGCCGACAAGGTGGGTGCCCGCATCTGCGTGGTGCTCGGCGCCGACGAGGTCGCCGCAGGCGTCGCCACGGTGCGCGACATGGCGACCCACGAGCAGGTGCAGATACCGCTCGCGGAGCTTTCCCAGCACATAGCGGCTCGCATGGCGTAGCGCTCGTCTTTTCGGAGAGCTCCATGAACCTCGTCACCATGGACTACTTCATCGCGCTTGCCGAGGAGCGGAGCTTCACCCGTGCGGCGGCGCGCCTTCTGGTCACGCAGCAGACGCTGTCGGCGCATGTGGCGAGCGTCGAGCGCGAACTGGGCGTCAAGCTGGTCAATCGTACCGTCCCGCTTTCCCTCACCTACGCGGGCGAGGAGTTCCTTCGCTATGCGCGTCGCTTCCAGGCGGAGCGTCGTGCGCTCGAGCAGGAGTTTGCCGACATAGCCGGCAACGCGCAGGGGCTCCTTGCCATTGGCGTCGCGTCGACGCGCGGCCGTCTGCTCATGCCGACGGCCATCGCCGCGTTTGATGCCACCCATCCTGGCGTAGGCATCCAGCTCGAGGAGGACGAGAACGACGAGCTGGTCGACCTTCTGCGCGAGGGTCGGGTGGACATGATCGTGGCGACCGTGCCCAAGGGGGCTTCGGGTCTGGTCGTGCGTCCCCTGCGGCAGGAGCGCGTCGTGCTTCTGGCTTCCGACGCGCTGCTTGACAGGTTCTATGGTGACGGCGCGCAGGCCGCCATCGAGGGCGTCGAGCAGACGGGGAGCCTTGCCGCGCTGGCGGACCTTCCCTATCTGCTGCTCGGCAAGGGGGACGAGCCGGGAGACCTCTCCCGCTCGATCCTCGAGCGCTCGGGGATCCGTCCTGCCGCGCGCGTGATGTCAAAGAACTCCGAGACGCTCGTCGACCTTGCGAGCCGAGGTGTGGGGGCCTGCTTTGTGCCCATGGACCTGGCGAGGGCCATGACGGGGCAGGCGGAAAACGAGAGCCTGCGCATCATCTCGCTGGGAGACGACGCGACCATCCCCATCCATGTCGCCTGGCGTGCGTCAGAGCACGTGTGGAGCGTCATCGAGTCGTTTGCCGACCTGCTCGTGGAGCTCTTTGGGGAAGGGGCATGAGCGCACGGCTGGCTGCGAGGCTCGTCGATGCCCACGTCCCAACGCTCGACGGCCCTGGCAGGGCGGACTTTTGTGTGGGGCGTGACTGTACGGCGCTCGAGCTGATGCGCTCCCTTGTGCCTTCGCGCGCCATGGTGGCGCGCGTCTTTGAGGGCGCCCAGCTCAAGGACGCTGACGGCGGGGCGCTTGCGCGCAATGCCCAGCTCGGCCCTGGGTCTGCGGTGTCGGTCGAGCTGCGGGTGACGCGCGATGCGGTGCCCTCGGCAAAAGGGCCGCTTGAGCTGCTCTACCAAGATCCCTTTCTGCTGGCAGTGGAAAAGCCCACGGGCATCCTCGTGCATGGGGACGGAACGGACGCAGCCACGCTGACGGCGCTTGTCCAGGGCCTCTTGCAGGAGCAGGGAACGACGGCGGTCCCCCAGGCATTGCATCGCCTTGACGTGGAGACGAGCGGCATCGTGCTCTTCTCTCTGACGGAGGAGTTCCAGCCGGCCTTTGACGAGCTCGTGGCGGAAGGTGGCATGCGCAAGCGCTACTACGCCGTCATCAAGGGAAGGCTGCCCCAGGCCGAGGACGGATGGGTCGAGGTGGACGCCCCCATCGCGCGTGACCGCCACGACGCGCGCCGGATGCGCGTGGGACGCACGGGCAAGCCTGCCCTGACACGCCTGCGCACATGCGCGACAGCCGGTGACCTCTCCCTCGTGGAGGCGGAGCTCGGCACGGGCCGCAGGCATCAGATCCGCGTCCACCTCGCGCATCTGGGGCATGCGATCGTCGGAGACGCGCTCTATGGTGGCGCGCGCAATCGCGGCGGGCTCCTGCTCCATGCGCACGAGGTGGTCTTGCAGCATCCGCTCACCAACGAACAGCTGGTCATCACCTCTGCGCTCCCCAAACGGTTCCCTCCCTTCCCGAAACGGTAAGAAGACGGCGCTGCCCATCGGTTTTTGGGGTGGCCCTCGCTATACTGAAGGGACGGCAGTCGCAAAAATCGTTTGCGCAGGTCACCACGAGGAGAGGAACGCCCATGGCATCGAGCAACATGAGAGGCGTGTACACCAACCTGACCGACATTCGCCGCAGGGTCTTTTCCGAGGTGGCAAAGATCGTGTACGAGCTGGGGAGCGATCCCTCCAACACCGATGTGGAGTTTGACCGTGCCTTCGAGGAGCTGCCCTACCAGATCATCCCGGGTGACGTGGCAACCTACCGCGAGAGCGTCTTTCTCGAGCGCGCCATCGTTTCCGAGCGCATCCGCTTTGCCATGGGCTTGCCGCAGCAGGGTGTGGACCGTCCGCGGTCCATCTCGGAGGGCATGGCGGAGGCTGCCGGACCCGATGCCTACTACCAGCCGCCCCTGATCAACGTCATCAAGTTTGCGTGCAACGCCTGCGAGGACAACGTCTATCGCGTGTCGAGCGCCTGCCAGGGCTGCCTTGCGCACCCGTGCCGCGAGATCTGCCCCAAGGGCGCCATCACGTTCAAGAACAAGAAGGCCTTCATCGACCACGAGAAGTGCATCTCCTGCGGCATGTGCGCCAAGGTGTGCCCCTATCACGCCATCCATCACCACACCCGCCCGTGCGCCGAGGCGTGTGGCATGAAGGCCATCGGGTCGGACGAGCACGGCCGCGCCGACATCGACTACGAGAAGTGCGTGAGCTGCGGACAGTGCCTGGTCAACTGCCCCTTTGGCGCCATCGCCGACAAGAGCCAGCTCGTGCAGGTCATCTGGTCGATTCTGGGTGGCGAGGAGGTCATAGCCGCCGTCGCCCCCGCCTTTGTGGGGCAGTTTGGCGGCAAGGGAAACGTGGGCAAGCTTCGGGAGGCGTTCCGCCAGCTGGGCTTCTCGGGCGTGGAGGAGGTCGCCATCGGCGCGGACCTCTGCGCCGTCGAGGAGGCCGAGATGTTCCTCGACGAAGTGCCCGACAAGATCCCCTTCATGGGCACCTCCTGCTGCCCGGCATGGTCGTCCATGGCAAAGATGGAGTTCCCCGCGCAGGCGGACTGCATCTCGATGGCGCTCACGCCCATGGTGCTAACGGCTCGCATGATTCGCCGCAAGCACCCCAACGCCAAGATCGTGTTTGTGGGCCCGTGCGCCGCCAAGAAGCTCGAGGCCATGCGCCAGTCGGTGCGCTCCGAGGTTGACTTCGTCCTGACCTTCGAGGAGATGGCGGGCATGATGGAGGCCAAGGGCATCGACTACCTGGCCCTGGAGGACGACAACAAGAGCGACTTTGACGTCGCCTCCGAGGATGGCCGCATGTTTGCCGTGGCGGGCGGCGTCGCCAACGCGGTGGTCAACGTGATTCACCGCGAACACCCAGAGGTCGAGGTCAAGGTCAAGAATGCCGAGGGCCTGGAAGAGTGCCGCCAGATGCTGAGGGACGCCGTCAGGGGAAAGTACCCAGGATACCTGCTCGAGGGCATGGCATGTCCCGGTGGCTGCGTCGCGGGTGCGGGAACGCTCCAACCCATCAACAAGTCCGTCGCGGCGGTCAAGCGCTACGCCAAGCGCTCCCCGCACCCCAACGCGGTGGACAACGAGTTCCGCTCGCTCATCCATAAGCTCGAGCGTGAAGAGGATGGGCAGGAGAGCGACGAGTAGCGGCTTTGGCCGATCACAGACGGAACGACCCGTGATTTATGGGTCGTTCTGGCAAAGAAACCGCCTTATGTCACCGTCCCGGACGGAACTACCCACAGATGATGGGTCGTTCCGTCCGGGGCGTTCGTTTCTTGTTTTGGCCGAACATTAGGAATACACTGCTAATGTTGCAAAACGCATCTCAAACGCACTACGCACAAGGAGAGTCCATGGCCCCTGACGATTTCTCTTCCCAGGAGACACAGCTTCTTGAACAAGAGACCCAGCTGCTTGGCAAACAGACCCAGTCTCTAGAAACGCCCGCTTTCGATACCATCCAGCCACCCGCTGACGAAGAGCAGGAGGCCCTTGCCGCCCTCAAGGCGCTCGAGGAACGCCGCGCTGCGCGCCGCCGCTCGGTGCTCATCAAGGCGGGTGCCGCAGCAGGGGCGTTGGCCCTTGTGGTGGGAGGCTTCTTCTTTGCGCGTTCTGCCCTGAACAAGCCCAAGACAAACTCTCCCTACGAGTTTGCGGAGGTCACCCGGGACGACTTCAAGGTCAGCGTGCAGGGCTCTGGCGCGCTGCAGCCGTACGCGCAGGTGGTCGTGACGCCTGAGGTCGACGGCATCATCGACACGGTGAACGTCTCGGAGGGTCAGCAGGTCAAGGCGGGCGACGTCCTCTTCACGCTGCGCAACTCCGAGATCGACAAGTCCATCGCCGACGCCGAGGAGGCCTATTCCAAGGCGCAGGCTGAGGTCAGCAAGGCCTACGAGGCGCTCTCCAAGGCGGAGGGCGAGCGAGACACGGCAAAGGCAAAGCATGACAGCGCGCAGGCCGCGGCGGATTCCGCGCGGGCCCAGGCGCAGGCCGCCTACGATGCCGCGTTCAACAAGATCGCCGATCCCGCAAACAAGGAGTTTGAAGAGCAGGAGAAGATCTATAACGACAAAAAGAAGGAAATAGACGTCGACGGCAAGAAGAAAACGTATGACGAGGCGGCTGCGGATTGTGCAGAGGCCAAGTCTATCGTTGACGACGCAAAGCTTGTCCTTGACGATGCCCTGTACAAGCAGCAGCACCTTCCAAGTGATGCCACGCCCGAAGAGCGCAAAGAGGCGCAGGACAGGGTCGATGAGGCTAACGACATGCTGAGGGCGGCTAATGATAATTTGGCGGACGCAGAAAGGGTTCTCGTCGACGCGGAGTCAATCTATACCGACGCCGCCAACAAGATGAAGCCTGTCGACGATAAGTATTCCGAGGCGGCAACCGCGCACCAGAGCGCCCTCGCGGCTGCGGCGTCCGCGGGAGACGCGGCCAAGTCGCGCTATGCCATCCCCGACGTTCCCAGCTACGACGAGTCGTCCTTCGACTCGTCCATCGAATCTGCCCGCAGCGGCATCACGAGCGCCGAGTCCTCGCTCAAGACGGCCGAGCGCGCGCTCAACACCGAGAAGGAGAAGGGCGAGAAGCGCACGGTCAAGGCTCCCAAGCCCGGAAACATCATCTCGTTCTCTGCGGTCGTGGGAGCCTCGGTGGGCGGCGCCTCTGGCGGCACCACCTCGTCCTCCAAGTCGACAAGCTCGCTCGCCACCATCGCAGACGTCTCGCAGATGCGCGTCTCGCTCGAGATAAACGAGATCGACATCACCTCCGTCAAGGCGGGCCAGCGCGCGACGGTCACCTTTGCGAGCGTGCCGGGCCTCGAGCAGGAGGCGCGCGTCGTCGACGTCGCCACCGTCTCGAGCGGATCGGGCGAATCGGCGGGTGGTGCCTCGGGCGTCGCGACCTACACCGTCGACTGCGTCATCCCCAAGCCGGACAGCCGTCTCAAGTCGGGCATGACCGCCACCATCACCATCTACACGACCGACCTGCAAAACGTCCTCGTCGTTCCTGCGGCGGCACTGCGCGAGCTTTCCGATGGCATCTTCGTCGACGTCGTCGACGACCCCTCGGAGCTGGATAAGCTCACGGAAGACTCGCCGGCCCCCAAGACCACGCGTGTGAAGGTCAAGGTGCTCCAGCAGTCCTCTTCGCAGGCAGTCATTGAGTCCGGTCTCTCTGAGGGCGACATCGTGCTGGTAAGCGGACCGGGCACCACCAAGAGCATCGACGAGATGACCCAGGAGGATATCGACGCGCTTTCTCCCGAAGAAATCGATGCGCTCAGCTCCTCTATGGATGAGTAGATCATGGCGATCGGCTACAACAGGACGACGCCCGCTCCCACGGGTGGCCAGGTCTTGGGCGCCCACCCCGCGCCTTCGACCTCGTCCACGCCCGTTATCGACGTGCGGAACGTCTTTCGCATCTACGAGTCCGCCGCAGGCTACTTCACGGCGCTCAGGGGCGTATCGCTCCAGGTGATGCGCGGAGAGTTCCTCTGCATCATGGGTCCCTCCGGCTCGGGCAAGTCGACCCTGATGAACACCTTGGGATGCCTTGACACGCCGACATCGGGGACCTACCTGCTTGAGGGGCTGGACGTCTCGACGCTTTCTGACGACGAGCTGGCGGAGCTGCGCGCGACCCGCCTGGGCTTCGTCTTCCAGAGCTTCAACCTGCTGCCGCGCGCGACGGTGCTGCGCAACGTGATGCTCCCGCTCACCTATACGGACATCCCCAAGAGCGAGCGCACCAAGCGCGCGGTGAGGGCGCTCACCTCGGTGGGACTTCCGCCCGAGTACTTTGACCACTATTCCAACGAGCTCTCTGGCGGCCAGATGCAGCGTGTCGCCATTGCCCGCGCCCTCGTCAACGACCCGGCGGTCATTTTGGCCGACGAGCCCACGGGCAACCTCGACTCCGCGACGGGCGAGATGGTCCTCAAGACGTTCGTGCGGCTGCGCGAGGCGGGAAAGACCATCGTGCTCATCACCCACGACCCCGAGGTCTGCGCGTGGGGTGACAGGACCATGCACATCCGCGACGGCCGCTTGCTCTCCGACGAGGAGGAGCGTGCCGTGGTTGAGGCGCATGGTGGAACGGGAAGGGGACGCACATGAAGGCGAGCGACCTGGTCTACGAGACGGTGTCGGCGCTCAGGGCAAACCGCGTGCGCAGCCTCCTCACCATCTTGGGCGTCGTCATAGGCATCTCCGCCGTCATCGCCATGACGGCGCTCATCGGCGGCATCAAGATGTCGCTGGTGGGCGAGATGGGCCTCTCGCAGGCGCGTCTCGTTACGGTCAACTACTGGGGCGAGCGCAAGATCTACATGAGCGACCTCGAGGCCATGGCCAAGGACCTCTCCGACGACTACGAGACCATTCTTCCCATGGCAACGACGAGCACGAACGTGAACTCCGCCACCAAGGGTCTGCAGGGGAGCATCTATGGCACCAAGCCAGCCTACTTCGAGGTGATGAACCTGAACATCGTGCAGGGTCAGTGCTTCACGGAGGAGGACTACGAAGACGGTGACCAACTGGTCCTTCTGGATGAGCTCGGCGCCAAGAACCTCTTTGGGTCTGAGGCCGCCAACGCCGTGGGCAAGACGCTGCGCATCGGCAGCTCGGAATACCGCATCGTGGGCGTTGTGGAGAAGAGCGGCGGCGACCGAGGAAACGAATCCGTCAACGTATACATGCCGTTCACCACGCTGAGCCAGCGCATAACGGCCTCGAGCTCCATCGAGACGGTCTTTGCCATGGCACGGAGCGAGGACGACATGGACGGTGTGGCCGCGCGCACCAAGGAGTGGTTCACCAAGCGCCTCTCGCTCACGGACGAGATGGCGGACAACGACTTGTGGGTGACGACCTCCAAGTCGATTATCGATGAGCTCAACACCATGATGGCGTCGTTCCAAGCGCTCATGACCGTCGTGGCATCCGTCTCCCTCGTGGTGGGGGGCATCGGCATCATGAACATGATGCTCACCAACGTGACCGAGCGCATCCGCGAGATCGGCTTGCGCAAGGCGCTGGGAGCCCGCGCCAGGGACATCACACGGCAGTTTCTGCTCGAGTCGATCTTCCTGACGCTGTCAGGCGGAATCATCGGAATCGTGGTGGGCTACTTTGGGTCGTATGGCATCGCGGGCCTCGTGGTCAATGCCGTCAACATGACGTCGGGGTCCTCGGTCACGCCGGTGCTCGACCTGCAGACGATGCTTTTGGTGACGGGCATCTGCATTGCCATCGGCGTGGTCTTTGGCTACTACCCGGCGCGTCAGGCGGCCAAGCTCGACCCGGTGGAGTCGCTGCATTACCAGTAGGCCTGCGTCCGAGCAGGGGGACGGGCAAACCGGGGCCAGGCCCTTTCGCTCCACAGGCGTTCCTCTCCGCTATTGTGGAGGGGATGTGCACAGCGGTGGGCAAACGGTATGCGCTCCTGCGGGTCTTCACCGCTTGCAGAACATTTTGTGGAACCGTGGCTCGCGCTTCATGGTGGACGGTATCATCAATGGTGAGGTAAGGTTCCGTTTTTCACGGACACCCGTCAGGGGACGGGCCTGCGAGAAAGGACACAATCATGGGCAGAAGGGCAACTGAGCCGCTTGATATCGATTACGAGGGGCTGGTGGAGTACCTGCACTATAACCATTCCGTCTACATGCGCGTAGACAACAAGCTGTACTACCTGACCGACGCCAACTTTGAGGCGTGGCGTGCGCAGGACACCAGCCATCGCAACCACAAGAACCACTACATCGACTGCAGCCCGCTCGTCAGCACGCTTGACGAGTTCCTGGCCGTGCCGTTCATCAATGGCAAGACCATCAAGGAAGACTTCGACCACGCGATCTTCTACGCTTCGGAGAACGGCGAGAAGGAGTAGCGTCTCTTCCCAACGGTATGTGTGGCCCCGCGCAGGCAACGGTCTGCGCGGGGCTTTGCTGTCCGTGGGCGATACGTAGGGGTGGGACCCTTTCGTATCGCCCATCAATTGAGAATCTTGCCAAGCAGCTCGTCGGTGGTGTCCACGAGGGTGGTGGCGCCGGCGTCCCGTAGGGTCTGAACGCTGCGGAAGCCCCAGGTGACGGATATGCAGTCAAGGCCCGATGCCGCGGCGGTTGCCACGTCTACCTCGGAATCGCCCACGTAGACTGCCTGGTCGCGCGTGACGCCAAGCGCCTCGAGCGCGGCGTTGACCGTGTCGGGGGCGGGCTTGCGACGGATGCCCTCGCGCTCGCCCACGGCAAAGTCAAAGGCACCGGGGAAATAGAGCCTCACCAGGTCTTGCACGGCAAAGTCACCCTTGTTGGACACCACGGCGCACTTCACCCCGCGTTCGCGGAGCCTGCCCAGAAGCTCGAGGATCCCCGGATAGGGGGCCGTCCGGTCGGCGCTGTGCTCGGCATAGTGTGCGCAGAAGGTGTCAAAGACCTCCTGGCGCGTCTCGTCGTCCGTGCCTTCGGGTACGGCACGCCTCACAAGGTTCATGATGCCGTTGCCCACAAACCGGCGCACCTCGTCGGTGGTGCGTGCCGGCATGCCGTGCGCGGCAAGTGCGGCGTTGGTCGACGCCGCCAGGTCGTCGAGCGTGTTCAGAAGCGTTCCGTCCATATCAAAGATTGCGGCTTGATACGCCATCGCAGAGCTCCTTGTTCGTGTCTGTTTCACAAGACAGACAGTTTACACGCAATGGCGCGTTCCATCGTAGTAGACTCAATCTTTGCGTGCATGCAGGCGCCGTCTACGTTTGCGTGCCGTCTGCTGGGAAGCCGTCCGCACCGACACGGGGCGGCAGGGACGAGAGGAGAAGCCGTGGCGCTTCATTCCATGCACACGCACACCTGCGGGGAGCTGCGTGCAGAACACATCGGACAGACCGTTACGCTCACCGGATGGGTGCGTGCCCGTCGCGACTTTGGTGGGCTGATCTTCATTGACCTGCGCGATCGCGAGGGTCTGACGCAGGTCTTCTTTGACCCGGACCTCTGCTCGCCCGAGGTCTTCTCTGCCGCCGAGACCGTGCGTCCCGAGTGGCCCATCCTCATCGAGGGCGAGGTGCGCCACCGCATCGAGGGACAGACCAACCCCAACCTCGCAACGGGTGAGGTCGAGGTCCTCTGCACGCGCGTCGAGGTCCTGAACACCTCCAAGACGCCTCCCTTCCAGATTGAGGACCACATCGAGACGTCCGAGGACGTGCGCCTGCGCTACCGCTACCTTGACCTGCGCCGTCCCAAGATGGCCGCCAACCTGCGCCTGCGTTCCGACTTCACCTTTGCCATCCGCCAGGCGCTCCACGACCGCGCCTTCACGGAGGTGGAGACGCCCGCCCTCTTCAAGTCCACGCCCGAGGGCGCTCGTGACTTCCTGGTTCCCAGCCGCACCCAGCCGGGCCACTTCTATGCGCTGCCGCAGTCGCCGCAGCTCCTCAAGCAGCTGCTCATGGTGGGTGGCGTCGAGCGCTACTACCAGGTGGCAAAGTGCTTCCGTGACGAGGACCTGCGCGCAGACCGTCAGCCTGAGTTCACGCAGGTGGACATCGAGATGTCCTTCGTCACCAAGGATGACGTCATGGGTGCGCTCGAGGACGTGCTCCACGACGCCTTCGCCAAGGTGGGCGTGGACATGCCCACGCCTCTGCGCCGCCTGAGCTACTGGGACGCCATGGACACCTATGGCATCGACAAGCCCGACACGCGCATCGGCATGGAGCTTCACGACGTCACGGACATCTTCGCCTCTTCGGGCTTCAAGCTCTTCGCGACGGCGGCGGCAACCGAGGGCCAGCACGTCAAGGCCATCTGCGCGCCGGGCGCAGGCGTCTGGGGCCGCTCCAAGATCGACAAGCTCGCCGACGTCGCTGCCACCTTTGGCGCCAAGGGCCTGGCCTGGGTCGCCTTCAAGGCCGACGGCGCCGTCCAGAGCCCCATCGCCAAGTTCCTCTCCGAGGAGGAGATTGCCGCCCTCAAGGCCGAGATGGGGGCCAACGACGGTGACCTCATCCTGTTTGCGGTGGGGGAGCGCCTTGCCGCGGACGAGGTCCTGGGAGGCATGCGCAACCACATGGCCAACGTGCTCGAGATCCCGCGCGAGGGCCACGACTTCCTCTGGGTCGTCGACTTTCCGCTCGTGCACTGGGACGAGGAGGCGGGCCGCTATGCGGCTGAGCACCAGCCCTTCACCCAGCCCGTGGAGGCAGACATCGACCGTCTCGAGTCCGACCCGCTCTCGGTGGGCAGCCACACCTACGACTTCGTCATGGACGGCTACGAGGCGGGCGGTGGCGGCATGCGCATCCACAACGCCGAGCTGCAGATGCGCATCCTCAAGTTGCTGGGCTTTACCGAGGAAGGCGCCAAGGAGCAGTTCGGCTTCCTCATGGAGGCCCTCGAGTACGGTGCGCCCCCCATGGGCGGCTTTGCGCTCGGCCTCGACCGCGTGTGCATGCTGCTCGCGGGTTCCGACTCCATCCGCGAGGTCATGGCCTTCCCCAAGACCTCCTCGGGCTCTGACCTCATGAGCGACGCGCCCTCCGAGGTGTCGGACCACCAGCTCGACGAACTCTCGCTGCGCACGCTGTAACGGCTTTCACACAGGCGGAACGCCCAACGGCATTGCCCGTTCCGTACCGGAACGGGCAATGCCGTTGGGCGTTCCGCCATGTCGTTGGTCGTTGCGAGGTGGGCTTAATTCGACCGTTCCAGTAGGCTTCTTTGGCCTTCCCTCTCCTCAATTCCACTATCATGGTCACAATGGCCCGCCATGAGAGACGAGAGGTTGCATCATGCTCCTAAACTTCCTCCTTCTGCAGAAGGACACGTGGTTCATCCCCCTCATCCTGCAAGGCGTCACCTACTTTCTGCTCTTTGGAAAGATGGGCCTTCCACAGCTGGTTGCCTTCCTTCCCGGCGTTGCGGACTGGAGGCTCACCAAGGAGCTCTTCCCCCAGACGCGTTCCTTCTGGCGCCCTTGCTTCACGACGACGCTGCTCGTCGGCTGCGCGGCATACCTCAACCCGTTTGCGGGTTCGGGCATGATGACGGCACGCATTTTCCTGTGGATTGCCATCCTCGTCTACGAGTGCTTCCTCTTCAGGCTCTACCGCCGCCTCGGCAAGAGCTTTGGCAGGGGGAGGGGCATCCTCTTTGCGATATGTGCGACCCTTTTGCCCCCGCTCTTCATCACCCTCCTTGCACTCAACAAGAAGGCGGAATACGAGCCGCCCGTGTTCAAGCCCATCAAGGAGCACAGCAAGTTCCTGACCTTCCTCATCCGCTCTGCTCAGGGCCTCATTTCGGCCGTGGAGGCCCTCGCCCTCATCGCCGTGGTGGGATTCTTCACGGTGCGCGCCTATCCGCCGCGCCTCCTTGCCCAAACCCTGCTTAGCGACACGTACGAGAAGACCAAGGACGTCACGGGCGGCGACAGCGTGGTCACCCGCGAGGAGGCCATGGGAGATGCTGCCTCGCAGCTCGCCTCCCTGCCTACGAGCCGCGAGAAGTTCTTTGCCGACCACTCCCAGGACAAGAGCGTCGTGGTCATCGAATACGTCATCGGCTCCGATCTCGAGGACAAGGCCGGCCTATCCTCGGCCAACATCTCCCAGATGATCGACGCCACCAAGCAGGGTTCTGCCCTGACCTTCGTGCTCGAGACGGGTGGCTCGCAGCGCTGGTTTACCAGGGGCATCAAGGACGGCACCTATGGACGCTACACCGTCCATGACGGAAAGCTCGAGAAGGTCCAGGAGCTGAGCTCCGACACCTGCATGTCAGAACCGCAGGAGCTCGCCGACTTCCTCGCTTGGGCAAAGGAGAACTACCCTGCCGACCGCTACATCCTGGCGCTCTGGGACCACGGTGGCGGCTTCAGCATGGGCTACGGCATGGATGCGCTCAACAAGCGCGATTCTGAACTCCCCATCCTGAGCATGAGCGAGATCGTCGACGCCATCAAGCAGTCGGGCATCACCTTCGACATCATCGGCTTTGACGCCTGCCTGATGCAGGACATCGAGGTGGCGGCGGCCCTTGAGCCCTATGCGGACTACTTCCTTGCCTCCGAGGAGGTCGAGGGCGGCTTTGGCTGGTTCTACACCTCGGCCTTCGGCATGCTCGCCAAGGACCCGACCACGCCGTCGGAGGACTTCGGCCGCGAGATCGTTGCCTGCTACGACCCCTACAACACCATCATCAAGGACGACAACGGCGAGCCTGACACCCAGGCGACGCTCTCCTTTGTCGACCTGCCTCTCGCCAAGGCGGCCTACGACCAGATGGGCCCCTTCTTCACCGATGCCAAGGCGGCCATTGCAACTGACTCGGCATCCTATGCCAACATCTCGCTTGCTGGCAGCAAGTCCTATACGTTCTTGAACAACGAGCAGGTCGACCTCATCGACTTCCTGAACAACATGGAGAAGCTCGACTACGACGACAAGGTCTGCTCCGACGAGGAGCGCGAGACGCTCATCAACGCCGTCAAGGCCTGCGTCCTCTACCGCAACAAGAACTCCTCTGAAGGCGTCCATGGCATGGCGCTCTCGTTCCCGGTCCAGAGCATCGGATCGTACACGCTCGACTACCAGCAGTTCAACAACTTCTCGTTTGCAAAGCAGAGGGACTTCTACAACGACTTCTTCAGCATCATGGCGGCCCAGCAGAAGAAGGCCAGCGACTCCATAGACGTGGAGAACGCCTCGTTCAACGAGGTCTTGAGCAGCCTATCCGCGGCGGACTACACAGCAGAAGAGTGGTATGTCGAAGGCTTCGAGAACTACGAGGAGACTCCTGCCCTCATCGACATCCCGCTGACGGAGGTCGAGGACGGCTACCAGATCGAGCTGCCTGAGGGCGTCTGGAACATCATTGCCGACTACCAGATGGCCGTGTACCAAAAGGCTGAAGACGGAAACTTGCGCTACCTGGGCATGGACAGGATCGGCGGCGTCGACGCCAACGGGCACCCGCTCCTGGCGATGGGCAACACGTGGACGCACGTGGGCGGAAAGCTCGTCAGCCTCGAGAGCGGCGAGACGCGCGAGACCGATGGGGGCATCGTCTTCACCGCCACCACGAAGGCGCTTCTCAACGACACCACACCCATCACGCTCTACCTTGAGTGGGGTCCCGTGCCCGAGGGAAGCGAAGACCCGGGTGAGGGCCGTGTCGTCGGCTACACCGCGTCCCTCCTCGACACCTTGTCGGAGATGGGCGAAGGCTTTGAGTTCCTGGGTGGCCTGATCAACCAGGAGACCTTGGATGGCCTTCTCCCCAAGGGCAAGGAACAGCTCCAGCCTGGTGACCGCATCGAGTTCGTTTTCGATAACTACGACGAGGAAGGCCAGCTCGTGAGCTCGGAGCCGTATGGTGGCGCACTGACCGTGACCAACATGGAGCGCATTGCCGTGACGGACGCCCCGCTCGACGAGTCCGACGTGGTCTTCTACGGGGTGCTTACCGACGTCTACCAGCGTACCATGACGACCGAGCGCATCGAGGCGCATGTGACCAAGTAACGCTCAACGCCAAGTAGCTCTGGGCCGTAGGTAAGGCAACCTGCCGCACGCATGCGCCCCGCAGACCTGACGTCTGCGGGGCGCATCTTTGTCGGAACGTCCCTCGATATCGCGGCGAGCTCCCTCGGTGCCCGAAAAGGTGCTCGGCGTGTCGGGCGAGGCGCCGCTGGTACGCTACCATGAGGGTGTTTGTGTACAACCAAGGGAAGGGGAACGTAATGGGCGTTTTGAGGGACGACTTTCTGTGGGGCGGCGCCTGTGCGGCCAACCAGTTCGAGGGCGCGTGGGACGTTGACGGCAAGGGCGACAGCGTCATCGACCACTGCATCGGCGGCGTCTTCAACCAGCAGAAGCGCATCACCATCGAGATTGACCCCAACCAGCTGTATCCCAGCCATGAGGCCATCGACTTCTACCACCACTACAAGGAGGACATCGACCTCTTTGCCGAGATGGGGTTCAACGTCTTTCGTACGTCCATGAACTGGACGCGCATCTATCCCACGGGCCTGGAGGACGAGCCCAACGAGGCCGGCCTCGCCTTCTACGACAAGGTCTTTGACTACTGCCTTGAGAAGGGCATCCAGCCGCTCATAACGCTCAGCCACTACGAGCTGCCCTACGAGCTGGTGCGCCGCTACAACGGCTGGGCCAGCCGCGAGCTCATCCCGCTCTTTGAGAAGCTCTGCCACACGCTCTTTGAGCGCTATCACGACAAGGTGAAGTACTGGCTCACCTTCAACGAGATCAACTGCGCCACCGCCGAGATGGGCGCCATGTATGGCACGTCCAACCTGCAGGGCTTCGAGGGCCGCCGCGACGAGCTGCGCGTGAGCCCGCAGATCCGCATGCAGTCGCTGCACCACCAGTTCGTGGCGAGCGCCAAGGTGGTCAAGTACGCGCATGAGCACTACCCCGACTTCAAGATGGGTTGCATGACCGTCTACCTGCAGACCTATCCCGCGACCTGCGACCCCAAGGACCAGCTGGCCAACCAGGAGAACATGCGCCGTCGCGTGTTCTACACCACCGACGTGCAGGTGCGCGGCTACTACGGCTGCTGGTGCAAGCGCTTCTGGGAAGAGAACGACGTGCACCTGGAGTGGGCGCCCGGCGACGAGGAGATCCTGCGCGAGGGCAAGGTCGACTTCCTCAGCTTCTCCTACTACATGACCAACCTCATCGGCACGCACGACGACCTGCAGCAGACCGAGGGCAACATCGTGGGCGGTGGCATCAACCCCTACCTCAAGGCGAGCGAGTGGGGCTGGCAGGTCGATCCGGATGGCCTGCGCTTTGCCTTGAACGAGATGTACGACCGCTACCAGGTGCCCGTGATGATCGTCGAGAACGGCCTGGGCGCCCTGGACGAGGTCGTGGTGGAGGATGGCGTGCGCCGCGTGCACGACCAGTATCGCATCGACTACCTGCGCTCGCACCTCGAGGCCATGAAGGAGGCCGTCAAGGACGGCGTAGACCTCATGGGCTACACCTGGTGGGGTCCCATCGATCTGGTCTCCCACGGCACGGGCGAGATGCGCAAGCGCTACGGCTTCATCTACGTCGACAAGTACGATGATGGCACGGGCGACCTCAGCCGCTTCAAGAAGGACAGCTTTGACTACTACAAGAAGGTCATCGCCAGCAACGGCGAGGACCTCGCGTAGGCGAGGCCGGAGCCGTTGGGGCGGGCGGCGCGGGACGTGAGTGCGCCGCCTTCCCTTTACGGCGAGGACCTCGCGTAGGCGAGGCCGGAGCCGTTGGGGCGGGCGGCGCGGGACGTGAGTGCGCCGCCTTCCCTTTACGGCGAGGACCTCGCGTAGGCGAGGCCGGAGCCGTTGGGACTCATGGGAGGGGAGCTATGAAGGTTGGCGGTAGGTATCTGATAGTTGTTGCCTGCATGTGCGGGCTCTCGATGGGTACGGTCGGCCTCCTGACCAATGTGGCGGGGCTCTTCTTTACGCCGATGGCCGAGGAGTTTGGGGTGATGCGCGGCTCTGCGAGCCTCACGCTCACCATCGCCAACATCTGCGTGGCGCTGGGAGGCCTCGTCACGCGCAGGGTCACCAAGGCGATGCCGCTGCGCCTGATGCTCCTGGTCACCACGGCGATCATGGCGGGGTCGAGCTTCCTCATGGCGCTGGCGCCGAGCATGACGCTGCAGTATGTCCTTTCCGCCACGAGGGGCTTTGCCGGGGGAGTGATGGGGTTCGTGCTCATCACCTACGTGCTCAACAAGTGGTTCGTGGCGCAGCTTGGCCTTGTCACCAGCATCGCCATGGGCTTCAGCGGACTAGCAGGTGCCCTCTTCACGCCCATCATCCAGCCCGTCATCGAGGGCTCCGGCTGGCGTGCGGGCATGATGCTCATCGCTGTGCTCCAGGCAGCCCTGTGCCTGCCGGCAGTTTTGCTCGTCCCGTCCACCGACCCCACGGATGCGGGCTTGCGCCCCTTTGGCCTGGCTGACAACAAAGAGACGGTGTCGGCACACCACGACAAGAGCAAGCCGGTCAAGATCGACAAGCTCGTGTATGCCGGCGTGGTGTGCTATGCCGTGCTCGCCTCTGCGGCGACCGCCATGCCGCAGCACTTCCCGGGGTATGCCGAAGAAGTTGGCCTTGCCGCCGCCACGGGCGCCGGCATGATCTCGGCCTGCATGATGGCAAACACCGCGGGCAAGATCGTGATGGGCTGGATGACGGACCGCATGGGCGCCCTGAGGTCCATCGCCATCTACACGGTGCTCGTGGTCGCCTCGATCGCCGTGCTGCTCGTGTTCCGCGTTCCCTTTGCGTTTGCCGCTGCCGCCTTCTTCTTTGGGCTGTGCTATGGGCGCGCCACCGTGGGCCTCACCATGATGTGTCGTGAGCTCTTTGGCAAGCGTGGCTCGGGCATCGTGTATCCGGTCGCCGCCCTTGGCACCAGCATCTCAAATGCCCTCTTCTCGTCGGCGCTGGGCTATGCCTACGACATCACGGGAACCTATACCCTCTCGCTCGTGGTCCTCCTCGTGCTGCTCGTCTTCTCGCTCGTGCTGACGTTTTGGTGCTATCGCCGCGCGGTCATGGGACCGGGTCGGGCGCCAGAGGAATAGGGGAGCAGGTCTACCGTGGCGACAGGTCCCCTCACATGGCGCGACTATGCCCGCTTTGCGCATCTGCCCGCAGACGAGCTTGCGCATGACTGCACGTTCGAGGCGTTCCATGCATCCGGCCCCGGCGGGCAGGGGGTGAACACGGCCGACTCCGCGGTGCGCATGCGCCATGGGCCCACGGGCATCATGGTGGTCAGCCGAGAGCAACGAAGCCAGCTCCAGAACCGCGCTGCCTGCCTGCGCAAGCTGCAGGCCATCCTGCGCGCCCGCGCCATCCCTCCCAAGAAGCGCGTGGCGACAAAGCCCACAAAGGGCTCCGTGGAGCGTCGTCTCAAGGCAAAGCGGGGGCGGGCAAACGTCAAGGCGCTGCGCAGGCGTCCCGGCTTGGACGACTGAGCCGCTCCCCGTAAGGACGGGGCGCCGCCGCTTGCCCTACGCCTCCTGAATCCGGATGATCACGTACTGGATGGCGAGGGCGGCCAGCAGGGCGCCCATGACGGCCACGTAGGACCAGACGGCGCCGTCAAAGCCGTAGAGCCGCACCAGCACGATGGAGGCTGCCACCACAAAGGCGGTGGCCGCAAGGTAGATGCGCGTGGCCGCCGCCTGTCTTCTGAGCACCGTGATTATCTGATACAGGAAGTCGATGGCCGCCGTCAGGCCGCCCGCCACGACCATGAGGTACTGGGCCGTCCGATAGGGTTCGAAGTCGGTGCCGTACAGGAGGCTGTTCAGGGGGACGGCCAACCACTTGGCAAAGGCCAGGCCACCCAGCGTCACGAGCGCGCATACGCCGATCATGCCGCCCACGATGAGGTCAAAGCGCATCCGCTTGTGGGGGTCGGTCCATATCGTCGCCAGGCGTACCAGCTGGGGCCGATAGATGAACCCCACGATCATGAGCATGGCCTGCGCGGGAAAGTAGATGGCGGAGAAGTACACCTGGCTCTCGTAGGGAAGGACGCCCTCCATAGCGTACTTGGGCACGGTCTCGATGAGGGCAAACAGGAAGAGCGCCAGGAACGCGGGAAAGCATTCGACAAAGATCTCGCGCACCTCAAGGGCGGACCAGCGACGCGAGCGCGGCGTCTCGAGCTGCGTGAGCGGAGCCGTCAGCAGCAAGAACGAGATGAGGGCGGACACCCCCATGGCGATGCTTGCCGCCACGAGGCTGCGCGTGATGAGCAGAAGGAGCGAGAAGGCCGTGACGCCCAGCACGGAGCGGACCGCCTGCGAGATGCCCGCCAGGTAGAGCTTGTCCTGCTGCTGCAGGCGCGCCTCGTAGGTGTCTGCCAGCGCGTCGATCGCCCTGAACGCATAGGCACCCGCGCTGATGAGCCACATGTCGTGGTCGTACCTGCGCACAAAGCAGTACCCAAAGCCTATGAGGAGCATGAGGAGGCACGTCAGCAGCCGTTGCACCTGGTAGGAGGCAAACGACTCGGTCTCGGTGATGTCCGACACCTGGTAGGTCTTGACCCCGTAGTTTCCCACGTACAGCAGAAGGGTCGCCGTGGTGAAGGCCATGTTGAACTGGCCTGCGTGCTCCGCCCCCGAAAGCTGCGTCGCCACGACCGTGAGCAGGGGGAAGAGCGTTCCCCAGGCAATGGAGCCAAGCGTGTTGAGCAGGTAGTCGCGCGCACCCTGTCCCGATTCGTACAGGCGGGGCTGGTCGTCCCAGTCTCCCCCAAAGGCCACCGAGAAGAGACGCTCCCACCAGCCGTTGACGATGTCGCTCAAGGAGCCGTGGTGAGTTGCCTTGCGTTGACGTCGGCGCTGCGCCTTGGGGCGCTTGCGCTTGCGTCGTGGCGTGGGTTTGGGACGGTTGGAGGGGGTGGGGGAGGGATCCTCCGTCGCTGTTCCCTCAAAGACTGTGGGCTCCTCTTCCACCGCACCTCCCTCCCGCTGTTTTTGCCATAGACGATTCTACCCAAAGAGCGGCATGGTGGCCCGACTTCCAAGATGCCTGCATTTGGAGGGTTGTCGCACTGCCTTTGCGGCTCCCGCGCAAAGGGGAGCATCCCCTACGTGAGGCTGGCTCGAGGAGTGCGCGACGCTGTGAGTCAGCGGCTACGCCCTGTAAACGGATGGGGTCGCAAAGGAATCCATCGGGTTGCAAAAAGGCGCCAGGGGACCTCCAAGGGATATCGTGCATAATGTACAACGCATGTGTTGGGTAAGGAGGCGCCATGACAACCATTCCAGACGGCTACGTGTCACAGCTTTCGCTCTATGACACCCAGCGCGCCATCGAGCGCATCAAGCACGTCTTTCTCGCAAAGATCTGCGCCGCGCTGCACCTCGTGCGCGTGACGGCGCCCCTCGTCGTCGACCCGATGACCGGCATCAACGACAATCTCAACGGCGTGGAGCGCCCCGTGGGCTTTGACGTTCCCGCAGTGGGTTCTGACGCGGAGGTCGTCCAGTCGCTCGCCAAGTGGAAGCGCTACGCGCTCAAGCGCTATGACTTCAACGTGGGCAAGGGCATCGTCTGCGACATGAACGCCATCCGCCGCGACGAGGAGCTCGACAACCTGCACTCCATCTACGTCGACCAGTGGGACTGGGAGAAGGTCATCACGCTTGACCAGCGCACGGACGAGTACCTGTACGAGGTGGTCAACCGCATCGTCACCGCCATCTGCGGAACGCTCGACGAGCTCAAGTGGTACTATCCGCAGCTCGAGACCAACCTCGACCGTGACGTCACCTTCGTGAGCGCCCAGGAGCTGGAGGACCTCTACCCGGAGCTTTCTCCCAAGGAGCGCGAGGACCGCTTCGTGAGCGAGCACCACACGACGTTCATCCAGGGTATCGGTGGCGCGCTGCGCTCGGGCAAGCCGCATGACGGCCGCTCTCCCGACTACGACGACTGGGCGCTCAACGGTGACCTGCTCTTTTGGAACGACGTGCTGGGCTGCGCCTTTGAGGCGAGCAGCATGGGCATCCGCGTGAGTCCCGAGTCGCTTGACCGCCAGCTTACGATTGCGGGCTGTGACGACCGCCGTGAGCTGCCCTTCCACAAGATGCTCCTGGCGGGCGAGCTGCCCTACACCATCGGCGGCGGCATCGGCCAGAGCCGCCTGTGCATGCTGCTTCTGGGCAAGGCGCACGTGGGCGAGGTCCAGGCCAGCGTGTGGGACGAGGCGACCGTCGAGGCCTGCAAGGCCGCTGACGTGGCGCTGCTGTAGCGGTCCATACTCCGTAGGGTGGCGATCCGCCTGTGCCCGTGGGGTGCAGGCGGATTATCTTTCTGGCTTGGAACATCCCCAGTCAGGAGCGGGTGGATGCGTCCTCCGGTTTCGTGATGGCAAGCTCCTTCGTATAAAACCGCCCGTTGATGAGCTCGTGTATTTGAAATAGAATACAATGTATTCAACAAAGATGGGAGGAGTTATGTCCACCATGACCATGCGTGTCGACGACGTCGATGCCGCTATCGTTCGCAAGTATGCCAAGTTCGAGGGAAAGACCATCTCAGATTTCATTCGTGATGCAGTGTTCGAGAAGATCGAGGATCAGGAAGACCTTGCAACGCTGCGTGCTGCAGTCGCCGAGGACGATGGTACGCGGTACAGCCATGAACAGGTTCTCGAGGAGCTGGGGCTCTAGATGGCGTATCGCGTGGAATACAGCAAGGCGGCGCTCAAGCAGCTCAAGAAGATGGATCGCTTTGATGCGCGGCTTATCACGTCGTGGATTGGCAGGAATCTTGAGGGGTGCGAAGACCCCCGTGCCCATGGCAAAGGGCTCACCGCAAACCGGTCCGGTGAATGGCGCTATCGTGTGGGCGATTACCGCATCCTCTGCATCATTGAGGACGAAGTGCTGGTGATAGAGGTGTTTTCAATCGGGCATCAGGGCAACGCATACAAGACGTAGCCAATGCTCTCGCTAACAAAAGGAGCGGTCGGCAGTTGTGAGATGACAAGCTATGGCTAGGCGAGGGCCTCGGCAGCGCGAATCGTACGGACGATGGCGTGCGGGAGCGCCTCGACCATCCCCTTGACGCTGGGCGCCGAGCCAAGGCTGTCCGTCTCGTCGGCCACGATGGTTGAGAGCAACGGCAGCAGGCGCACGGTCACGCCGAATGCGCGTGAAGGGCCCGCCAAGGGGATGCCGACGACCTTGAGGGATGCGGCGACCTGACGCGCCAGGCCCAGGAGGCTGCTCGTGGTCTGTGTGTGCGTGAACGCAAGGCTCGAAAGAACGATGGCCACGAGCCTGAGCGACGAGGTTGCCGCCGCGACCGCCGCCTCGCCATAGGACGGGAGCGACAGGCACTGGGCGGCAAACGTGACGGCGCAGAGGGGCACCGTGGGGCCGAGCGCACGAAGGACGGCACGAGGACGCACGTGGATGGCCGTACAGATGAGCGCGGAGACAGCTGCCCCGACTCCGACCATGGCAAGGCTCCTCGTGTTGAGGACGGTAATCCAGAAGGCGAGGAGCAGGGCGAGAGCCCAGCGACCGTCGACGAGGGCTCGTCCCTCTGTTTCGTGCATGCGGCCGGGGAGGGGTTCTGCAAGCCCGTCTCCTTGGTCAGAGGCATCATCATGCGCGAGAAGGTGCACGGTCCGCTCGGCAACGAGCCCGCAGAGCAGGCCGGTCAGGCAACCGGCGACGGCGAGCAGTGGTGTCGACCACCATACGAGCGGCGTCCCCAGCATGGCCCGGGCGACAAGGAGCTGCCCAGCCTCATGTGCGAGCGCGCCCACGACTGACGTCATCCAGAGGCGCATGGTGCGCAGGCGCGAGAGCGGGACCATCACGGCCAGGGAAAGCAGCGTTCCCGCCAGCGAGTAGGCCAGGGTCACGGGGGAGCCAAAGAGGAGCCCTGACGTAATCACCTTGACGAGGGCGACCCAAGCCGCCCCTGCGGCGTCGCCTTCGGCCAGCGCCACGAGGACCGCGATGTTTGCCAGCCCCAGCTTAACCCCCGGAATGGGAATGGGGAGGAACGTCTCGAGGTAGCCGAGGGCGCATGCCACGGCGGCGAGCGCCCCCACGCGCGTCCATCGTCTGGCCTCTGCCCCTGTCAGCTGGTCGTTGCCCATGGCTAGCGGCTCACCAGGTCGATGTCGTCCGACTCGGGCGAGACGGCTGCGGCGCTAAGCTCCCCATCGGGGGCGCCAGCCTCGACGACCTCGACCCAGAGCTGATGGGGGAGGCAGATGAGCTGCTGGCCGGGTTGGGATATGGGACGCTGGCGCAGGCAGTCCCCGTTGGGGCAGTCCGCCTCGACCACGCGCGCGGCCCCGTCCCTCACCTCAATGACGTTGCGTCCCAGAGGGGTTTCGACGACGAGCGTGTCGTCCCTTTCGAGGGGCAGCTCACGCACGGTGCCCTCGCCGTCGTGGATGCGGGCGACGAGCGGTGCGGCGCCTGTGCCCCGTGGGACAAGCGCAAGGCAGGCAGCGACCAGAACGGCTGCCACGAGCACGCCCGCAACCACGGTCGCCAGGTTTTCTCGTATGAGCTTTGGAAGGGCCATGCCACCTGCGTCTCTTGTCGTCTTCTTGGGTTAGGCTAGCATACGATTGTGTCGTAAACGAGAGGGGAGGTTCGCATGCTGAGCAGACGCGCGTTTCTGGGTGCCTGCGCGCTCCCCCTTTTGGGAGGCTGTTCCGCTCGCCTGTCCCATGGCAAAGAGGGGGAGGCGCAGTCGTCCTTCTTCTGCTTTGACACGCTCTGCTCGCTGGGCGGAACCATGACCCAGGAGGTGCTTGATGCCGCGGTGGCGCGCTGCCGGGGCTTCGAGCAGACGCTCTCACGCACCATCGCGACAAGCGACGTGGGACTCATCAATGCGGCGGAGGGCAAGCCGGTCTCCGTCAGTCCCGAGACCGCGCGGCTTGTCGATCTGGCCCTTGGCTATTGCGAGGAGTCTGGCGGCCTCTTTGACATCACCATCGGCGCCGTGAGCGAGCTCTGGGACTTCCACGAGGGAGTCGTCCCGAGCGATGTCGACATTGCCCAGGCGCTCCCGCACGTGGGATGGCAGGGCGTGGAGGTCGACCTCGCCTCCTCCACCGTGACGCTGGCAGACCCCCATGCGCGGCTCGACTTGGGCGGCATCGCAAAGGGGTTCGTCACCGACGTGCTCCTAGGGGAGCTGGCAGAGGCGGGCGTCCAGAACGCCTTCGTGAACCTGGGTGGCAACGTGGGCGTGCTGGGAACCAAGGCCGACGGAAGCTCCTGGCGTATTGGCGTACGTGATCCCTTCGACGATTCGGGCAACAAGAGCATCGCGGTCGTGGAGGCGAACGCGGGATCCGTGGTGACGAGCGGCCTCTACGAGCGGCAGTTTGAGGTGGGAGGCAGGCGCTACTGGCACATTCTGGATCCGCGCACGGGATATCCCGTCAAGTCGGACGTCGTGTCCGCCTCCATCTTCTCTTCCCAGTCCATCGACGGGGACGGATACACCAAGCCCCTCTTCATGCTGGGGCACGAGGAGGGGCTTGCGTTTCTTGAGAAGCGGGGTCTTGCGGGCTTGCTGATTGGGGAGGACGGCAGCGTTCAGATGACTGCCAACGCACCCTTTGACCTGCTCTGACTCAGAGGGGAGTATCCCTTTCGAGTCAGCCTTGTGGGCCGCGAGGTCAGAAGAGGCCCAAAAAGCCCTTCTTCTGATAGGGCTCGGAGGTGATGGAGAGCAGGTCGTAGCCCGTCTCGCCGATGACCGAGCGAATCTTGTCCTCGTCGAGCGGCTCTTCGGACACCACGACGCACTGCTTCTTCTTGCGGTTTGACTTGGCGCTCTTGACGGTGAAGTTCCTGCGGATGGCGTCGTTGATGTGCGCCTCGCACATCTCGCACATCATGCCGTCGATGCCAATGGTGGTCTGGGTCATGCTTGCTGTTCCTTCTGGTCGAGCGCGTCAAGCTGTGCCATCTGCTCCTTGGTCAAACGCAGGCGTGGGGTGGCGCATTGGGTGCCGCAGCTGCCGCAGTTTCCGCTGCAGCTGGCAGGGTCGCAGGTGCGGATGCTGCCGCGCAGCATGCCGCGCACGATGAGCGCACAGATACCAATGATGATGGAGAGGACGACGATGTCCGCGACGTTCATGTCGGCCTCCCTCCTTTCTGGAAGAATGGGGCCACCGCAGCTCGTGCGATGGCCCCATCATAGAAGACTGATCGCTACTTGACGAGCAGCTTGTCAGCCTCCTGGTACTTCTTGACAAAGAGCATGTAGCAGACAAATGCGAGCACAGCCAGGGCGGCGACCATGCCAATGGGGTTCATGGCACCGGAGCCGGCGAGGCCGAGCTGGTAGACCACGAGTGCGGTGGCATAGGCAAAGACGCACATGTAGCCAATGGCGATGCAGGTCCACTTGCCGTTGTTCATCTCGCGCTTGATGGCGCCCATGGCGGCAAAGCACGGTGCGCAGAGCAGGTTGAAGATCATGAACGCAAAGGCTGCGAGACGGCCATGGCCGTTCGAGAACGACTCGAAGTCAGCCTGGACGTTGGGCCAGATGGGCGAGCCCTCGTCGTCCCAGTCCTCGGCCTCGGTGTCGGCGTTGTAGAGCACGGCAAAGGTGGAGACGACCTCCTCCTTGGCCACAAGGCCGGTGACGGTCGCCACGGCCGGCTTCCAGGAGCCAAAGCCAAGCGGCGAGAAGACGGGCGCGAAGGTGTTGCCCACGCCAGCGAGGATGGAGTCGTCCATGGGGTTGACCTCATCGACCGGGATGCGGTTGCGGGCGGCCACCTTCTCGAGGTACTCGTCGGTCACGAGCTCGCTGTCCTCATAGAGGTCGTTGACCATGCCAAACTTGCCGTTGACGGTGCCAAAGCTCGAGAGGCCCCAGATCACGACGGAGGACAGCAGGATCACGGTGCCGGCCTTCTTGATGAACGAGGAGCCACGCTCCCAGGTGCTGCGCAGCACGTTGCCCATGCTGGGCACGTGGTAGGCGGGAAGCTCCATGACGAAGGGCGCGGGGTCGCCGGCAAAGAGCTTGGTCTTCTTGAGCATGATGCCCGAGATGATGATGGCGGCCACGCCAATGAAGTAGGCACTGGTGGAGACCCAGGCAGCACCCCCAAACAGAGCGCCGGCAATCAAGCCGATGATGGGCATCTTGGCGCCGCAGGGGATGAAGCAAGTGGTCATGATGGTCATGCGGCGGTCGCGCTCGTTCTCGATGGTGCGCGAGGCCATGACGGCCGGCACGCCGCAGCCGGTGCCGATGAGCATCGGGATGAAGCTCTTGCCCGAAAGGCCAAAGCGACGGAAGATGCGGTCCATGATGAAGGCGATGCGGGCCATGTAGCCGCAGTCCTCGAGGATGGCGAGCAGGAAGAACAGCACGAGCATCTGCGGCACGAAGCCGAGCACCGCGCCCACGCCGGCAAAGATGCCGTCAGCGAGCAGGCCGACCAGCCAGCCGGAGAGGCCAAGGCTCTCAAAGAAGCTGCGCGAACCCTCGGTCAGCCACTCGCCGCCCAGGACGTCGTTGGTCCAGTCGGTGAGGAAGGTGCCAAACGGGCCCATGGCGATCCAGTACACGCCGTACATGATGGCCGCAAAGATGAACAGGGCCGCAAAGCGGTTGGTGACGATGCGGTCGATCTTGTCGGACGTCGTCAGCTCGCCACGCTCGGCGCGACGCAGGCAGCCACCGATGATCGAGGTGATGTAGTCGTAGCGCTGCGAGGTGATGATCGACTCGGCGTCGTCATCAAGCTCGGTCTCGCAGGCCTCGATGTCTTTCTCGATGTGGGCGAGGGTGTCTGCGGAGAGCCCCAGCTTCTGCTGGACCTTCTCGTCGCGCTCGAAGAGCTTGATGGCGTACCAGCGCTGCTGCTCCTCGGGGCGGTCGTGGACGGTGACCTCCTCGATGTGGGCGATCGCGTGCTCGACGGAGCCCACAAAGCGGTGCTGCGGGATGGGCTCGATGCCGCTCTTGGCAAGCGCGACGGCCTCCTCGGCGGCCTCGGTGATGCCCGTGCCCTTGAGGGCAGAGATGGCAACGACCTTGCAGTCGAGCGCCTTGGAGAGGGCGGCGATGTCGATCACGTCGCCGTTCTTCTCGATGATGTCCATCATGTTGACGGCCACGAGGGTGGGGATGCCCAGCTCCACGAGCTGCGTGGTGAGGTAGAGGTTGCGCTCGAGGTTGGTGCCGTCGACGATGTTCAGGATGGCGTCGGGACGCTGGTCGGTGAGGTAGTCACGCGCGACGACCTCCTCCAGCGTGTAGGGGGAGAGCGAGTAGATGCCCGGCAGGTCCGCAATGGTCACGTCGGAGTGGCCCTTGAGCTTGCCGTGCTTCTCCTCGACCGTGACGCCGGGCCAGTTGCCGACGTACTGGTTGGAGCCCGTGAGGGCGTTGAAGAGCGTGGTCTTGCCACAGTTGGGGTTGCCCGCAAGGGCAATGGTGATGTCTGCCATGGGCGTTTACGCCTCCTCGACGAGTTCGACTTCGATCATCTCGGCGTCAGCCTTGCGGACCGAAAGCTCATAGTTGCGGACGGTGATCTCCATGGGATCGCCGAGGGGGGCGACCTTGATGACGCGCACAAGCTGGCCCTTGGTGATGCCCATGTCCATGATGCGGCGCTTGACGGGGCCGGTGCCCGTAAGCTTCACGACCTTTGCGGTCTGGCCGACCTTGACCTCTCTGAGTGTCATTTCCGAAAACTCCTTCCTTGCTGGCACCTGGGGTGCCTGCTGATAAACAACGTTGGGTGTTAGACGTAGATCTTCTTGGCCATCTCCTTGCTGATGGCCACGCGGGTGTCCTTGACGGCGCAGATGACGTTGCCATCTATCTCGCTGATGACAGAAACGGGCGTGCCGGTAACAAAACCGAGCCCCTCAAGGAACTGGCGGGTTTCCGGTTTTCCCCCGACGCGTGTGACGAGGCTGCTTTCCCCGGCGCCGAGGAGCGAGAGTGGCATGGGCATGACGATCTCCTTGAGTTCGATAAAGCTAACAAATAGAAGTTAGATGAGGTTTACTCAAAAGTCAACCATTGCTAACACAAATGGTGAAAGATATGTAGTATGGAAAGATATATTTAGGTAATTAGTCACGTATTCGAGTGGAGTAGAGATGCGTAGATTCCAAGGCGGGAAGAGAGCCTTGACCGGCGCGTGCGTGGTCGGGCTTGTTGCCTCGCTTGTCATGCCGACAATTGCCGTCGCCTCGACGGTTCCCGACAAGAACGAGACCGTGTACGTGCAGACTGACGCGACGGGAGCCGTCACCGAGGTCACGTCGGACGTCCTGCTCTCGAACGGCGATCACGAAGAATCGCTCTCCGACCGCACGCGGCTTACCGACATCGAGCCCCAAGATGAAGACCAGTCCTTTGCGGCATCGCAGGACGGGACCTTGGTGTGGTCGACGGGCGGAAAGCAGGTGAGCTACCGGGGCACGAGCGACGAGAAGCCTCCCGTGGAGGTGCTCGTGAGCTACCAGCTCGATGGGCGCCAAGTCGCTCCGGAAGAGCTGGCGGGCGCCACGGGGCACCTGCTCATGCATGTGGACTACCTCAATTCGTCATCCTCGTGGCGCAGCGTCGCGGGGAAGGAACGGCTCGTCTCGACGCCGTTTGCCTGCGTGACGCTCGTGTCGTTTGATACGGACCTGGTAAGCAACGTCGAGGTCACCAACGGCTCCGTCATGGAGGACAAGGGCGGATGCGTCGTGGTCGGCTATGCCGTCCCTGGCCTCGAGAAGAGCCTGGGTGACAGCATCGATGACCTCGACCTGGACCTTCCCACCTATGTCGAGATCGAGGCGGACGTCACCGACTTTGCGCTCGATCCCATACGAACCATCGTCACGGCAGAGCCCTTTGAGGACCTTGATGCGTCAAGCCTGGAGGGGGAGGGCACGGGCGACTCGGCCAGCGCCCTCAAGGATGCCATGAACCAGCTCGTCTCGGGTTCGGGCACGCTCACAGACTCCCTGGGCCAGCTTGCCAAGGGCGGCAGCGCGCTCAGCGGCGGTGCCGCCGCCTTGCGCGAGGCGCTTGGCATGCTGCCCTCCGGCCTTTCCGAGCTGAAGGCGGGCGCGAGCACGCTTTCGCAGAGACTTTCCGAGGCCTCGTCCGTTGCCGGGGAGCTGTCCCAGGGTGCCACGGGCCTCTCAGGTGCGGCTACCCAGTCCCTCCAGGGGATAGGTGAGGCTGCTGGAAGCGTCGCACAGGCAACGTCATCGGTTTCCACCCTGCAAGATGCGGCTGACGGGCTCCAGCTCGATTCGGTCAGCGAGGACGTTGCCGCTGCGGCAGGCCTCGCCAGTGACGCGAGCCAGGTGCTTGACGGGGCGCGCGAGGCGCTTGACCAGGCGGGTCAAGGTGTCGAGGCCCAGAAGACCCAGGTCAAAGAGGGGCTTCTCGACGCACGGGACGCGCTCGGCGCCATCCTGTCCGATGAGTCGCTCGAGCTGACGGACGCGCAGCGTGAGGCGCTCGCAGATCAGGTCGCTGCCGTCCAGGACCAGCTTGACACCTCACTGTCCGAGCTTGAGGCCCTTGATGTCGAGACGCCTCAAGCGGTTTTGGACGCTCAGGCAACGCTTGCGGAGGACGCCGAGGGCCTTGCCGAGCATGCAGCGAGCATCGAGAAGGCACGTGTTGACGTCTCCTCCCTGACCACACTGGCCAAAGACGCCCTCGCAGACCTTGCGGGTGCGTCACAGGCGCTCGAGCGCTCCCAGGGTGCGGTTGCGATGGTCGCAGAGGGCTCTCAGGGCATGGCCAGTGGACTTGCGGGCATGGCCGAGGGACTGGGTGCCGCGCAGGCCGGTGCAGACGCGCTTGCGGGCGGCCTCGATGCCGTGGCCGCCAAGGCGCCCGCAGCGGTGCAGGGCATCGGAGAGCTGCAGAGCGGCATCGACAAGCTGACGAGCGGCGCCACGGCCGTCGCGCAGGGTTCGGGAACGCTTACCAGCGGCCTGGCAACCTTCAGGGACGAGGGCGTAACGAAGGTTGTCGATGCCCTGACAGAGCTTGACGACAGCCTCGAGGGCGTTTCGGGAAGCATCGAGTCCATCAGTGATGCTGCGGCTGGCTACGACACCTTCTCTGGAAAGGTAGATGGGCAGACCGGCTCGGTTCGCTTCATCTACCAGACCGAGAGCATCGGCAAGTAGGGAGGGAGCGACTCATGGTTGAAGAAAGGCGCTCGTTCCTCTCGATTCGCGACCTTCGCAAGAGCTATGGCGAGGGCGAGGCACGCACAGAGGTCCTAAAGGGTATAACCACCGACATCGAGCGGGGAGAAATCTGCGTTCTGTTTGGCCCCTCGGGCAGCGGTAAGTCGACGTTCCTCAACATGGTCGGCGGTCTCGAGCCTGCGGACAGCGGGTCCATCAGCGTCGGTGGCACCGACATTACGAACCTGTCCGACCGCGACCTGGTCGAATACCGCCGGCGCGAGCTGGGCTTCATCTTCCAGTTCTATAACCTCGTGCCCGACCTCACGGTTCGCGAGAACATCGAGGTCAGCCAGTACCTGTCCAAAGACCCCCTGCCCATAGACGATCTGTTGCACTCCCTGGGCCTGTGGGAGCATCGCGGTAAGTTTCCCAACCAGGTGTCGGGCGGCCAGCAGCAGCGCTGCGCCATCGGCCGCGCCCTCGTCAAGAACCCGAGCCTGCTTTTGTGTGACGAGCCGACCGGCGCCCTGGACTACCACACCTCAAAGGAGATCCTCGAGCTCATGGAGCGGGTCAACCGCGAATACGGCTGCACGATGGTCATCGTCACGCACAACGACGCGATCCGCCACATGTCTCACCACATCCTCCGCCTGCGCGACGGCAGGCTCTCCGAAGACACGCTCAACGAGCACCTCATGCCCGCTCGCGACCTCACCTGGTAGGCACCGATGTCTCCGCTCAACAAGCGCCTGCCGCGCGACCTTTTCAACAATCTGGGCAAGTATCTGGGCATCTTCTTGCTGTTCCTCTTTGCCATCATGATGGGTTCGGGGTTTCTTTCCGCCGCGCATAGCATCGAGGTAATCCAAAACGGCCTTCACGAGAAGGCCCATGTGGAGGACTTTCACTTTGCGACGCAGTTCGAGGCAGCAAAGAGCTCTCTCGAGGCGGTGGAGGAGCTGGGCTGCACCGTCTACGAGGACTTCACGGCCGACGTGCCGCTCACGCTCTCAACGAGCGACCGCACCATGAACTGCCGCCTCATCAACCAGGAGAACCGACGCTCCGTCAACCAGGGCTACTACTTTGAGGGTACGGAGCCCGCGGCGCCTGACGAGGTCGCCTTCGACCGCGTTTTCTGCACGAACAACGACCTGCATGTAGGTGACACGGTCACCGTCAACGGGCATGAGGCCACGATGGTGGGCATCATGTCGGTCTCGGACTACGAGTGCCTTATGGAGAAGAACACCGACATGCTGTTCAACTCCACAACCTTCACCATTGCGCTTGTGACGCCCGAAGGCATGCAGGAGATGGCGGGCGGCAAGCGCGACTGGCGCTACGACGTGATCCTAGACGACCGCCAGATGGACCTCGTGGCGCGTACGGCCTTTGAGGAGGATGCGGCCGAAGTTCTCACCGACCACGACGAGATCCTGACCGACCTGGTGGATGTCGACTCCAACATGGCAATCTTCTTTGCGACCGATGACGTGGAGAGCGACCAGGTCATGTGGCAGGTGCTCGTGGGCCTGCTCGTGGTGATCATGGCCTTCGTCTTTGTGGTGCTCAGCAACGCCACCATCGAGCAGGAGTCGGCCGTCATCGGAACGCTCCTGGCTTCGGGCTATCGCAAGGGCGAGATCATCAGGCACTACATGGTGCTTCCCACGCTCATAGGTGTGCTGGGCTGCGCGGTGGGCACCTTCTGTGGCTTGACCTTTATGAGCACGCCCATGCAGGAGCTCTACTACGGCTCCTACAGCCTGCCTCCTTACGAGTACAGCTTTAGCCCGGGCGTGTTCGTGTATACCACGCTGATACCGTTTCTGCTGCTCGAGGTGGTCACCTTGCTGGGCCTCATGCGCAAGCTGCGCTTTACGCCGCTGGCCTTCCTCAGGCGCGAGATCGCCTCGCGCAGCCGGCGCAACACCTTGCCGCTGCCCGAGCGTCTGGGCTTTGTGCAGCGCTTCCAGCTGCGCGTGTTTCTGCGCAACCTCAGCCACTTTGTGGTGCTCTTCTTTGGCATCAGCTTCTGCAGCCTCTTTCTGCTGTTTGGCCTGTGCCTCATGCCCGTGGTCGACCACTACACCGAGCTGCTCAAGGCCGACGTGGTAGCCGAGCACATCTATCTGCTCAAGGCACCGCTCGAGCTTGAGGGCACGCCTGCCGACCGCGCCGCCTATCGGGCGGTCGAGGAGCTGATGGAGACCGATGATCCCCTCAAGGACCTGGGATTTGTGGGCTATGCGCGCACACTGTTGAGCACCATGGACCTTGATGAGGACGCCCATCCCGTCAACACGACCGACAACGGAGCCGAGGCGATAGCCCAGGCGGAGAAGTTCTCTGCCGCATCCTTCGAGGTTCCGCGCTTCATCACCGATGGCAAGGAGGGCATCACTGCCTATGGTATCCAGGAGGGTTCGCGCTACTGGAGCGATGTTGACGTGAGCAATGGGGCAGTCGTCATTGGCAATGGCCTTGCGCAAAAGTGTCACATCAAGGTCGGAGACGTGCTCTCGCTTACCGACAAGTACACCAACAAGGTCTACGAGCTGACGGTGACGGATACCTGGGGCACGTCTGCCAACATGAACGTCTATCTGGAGATGGGCGCCCTCAACAGGCTGGTGGACGAGGACGAGGACTACTTCTCGGGATATGCGTCCGACCAGGAGCTCCAGATTGACCAGCGCTACCTGGCAACCGACATCACGCCCGAGGCCATGAGCACCTCCGCCGACCAGATGCAGGAGTCCTTTGGCGACATGATGGACATGGTGGTGGCCTTCGCCATCCCGGTCTATCTGATCTTGGTGTATCTGCTCACCAAGACGGTCATCGACCGGTCGAGCCGCTACATCAGCTACATGAAGGTTTTTGGGTACCACAATCCCGAGATCAGCCGCCTGTACGTGCGTGCCATCACGGTGACGGTGCTCGTCTCTCTCGTGGCGAGCCTGCCCTTCGTCATCTGGCTCTGCAAGCTCTTTGTGGGACTGGTGATGGACCGCTATTCGGGCAACCTCGAGATTTACGTGCAGCCCAGCCTGATGGCCGAAATCGTGGCGATCGGCGTTGCGGCGTATTGCGCGGTTGCCGTCGTGCACCTGTGGCGCATCAGGCGCGTGGGCCTTGCGGAGGCTATGAAGGTGCAGGAGTAGGGAGGGAGCAGGCCAAAGGGCGGGCCGGGTTTCATCCCTTCCTGGGGATTGCGGGCTATCCTTCGCGATGGGGGCCGATGTCGTCAAAGTAGCCGACAAGGCCCACGATCTCGCCATCAGAGTAGAGCGGCCGCTTGGAGGCGATGATGTCGCGCAGCTCGCCGCGGCAGAGGCACGTGCCTCGGGCCTCGATGACGTGCTCGCCGGCAAGCACGCGCAGCTCGTCGTTGCGGAAGGGCTCTTCGTCTTGGTGCCAGCCCATGTCCTCGTCGGTCTTGCCGAGGATATCGCCAAGGCCCGAGAATCCGTAGTAGTCGAGGAACGACTGGTTGGCGCCAAGGAAGCGACGCTCCGAGTCCTTCCAGAAGAAGTTGCGGTCGGAACCCTCGAGCAGGCCGAGCAGGAGCGTGTGCTCCGTCACCTGCGGGGCGTTCTCGATGCTTGTGACGAGGTTGAGGTATGCCTCGCGACCGGTCGTCTGGGCAATGAGCCTGAGTGATGCTGTGCAGTAGGTATTGCCCACGATGAAGGTAAAGCACTGCTCACGCCCCGTCTCCTTGGCCTTGACGGCGGCCTGCACGGCGCGTGCGTTGACGCGGCCGACACCGCGCGAGGTGTACTCGACGAAATCCGCCAGGCTCGCGAAGCCCATGCGCATGAGCAGCCGGTCGTAGGCGATGTTGCAGCTGAGGAGCTCGATGCCGTTCCCGTTGAATTCGAGGATGGCGATGGGGGAGTGCCCGAGGAAGGTTGCTGCCTCAATGCCGTGCGTGTCGATGCTCGTGCCGTCGAGGAGGTTGATCCTGCCAATGGCGTCGTAGTAGGCGTCCTCGAGCTGGCGCTCGTGGTTGCGCGACCACTCGGTGAGGGTCTCCATGACCTCCTGGTGGGGGATGGGCTTTCTGAAGTAGTAGCCCTGCGCCTTCTCGCAGCCGATGGCGCGCAGGATCCGGAGCTGCTGCTCGTTCTCGACGCCTTCGCAGAGCGTCTGCATGCCGAGGCGCTTGATCATCGACACCGTGTCGGCGAGGACGGACCGCGCCCGCTCGTCGCTTTCGATGTTGTCGACGAGGGTCTTGTCGATCTTGACCACGTCAAAGCGCAGGCTTGCCATCGTGCTCAGCGACGAATAGCCTGTGCCAAAGTCGTCCATGTAGATGGTGAAGCCTGCGTCACGGAACCTGCGCACCCCCCGGGCGACCACGTCGTCTCCGCGCGTGGTGGAGCTTTCGGTGACCTCTATGTGCACCTGGTCTATGGGTACGCCGTACGTGCTCATGATGGAGCGCACGTGGGAATAGATATCGCAGAGCTCGAAGTCAAGGCGCGAGAGGTTGATGCCAAAGGGCACGTTGGCCCGTGCGGCATGCGCCTCGCACCACTGTTCGCAGGCGAGGCGGATGACCTCGAGGTCGAGCTTGTGGATGAGGGCGTGCCGCTCGAGCTCGGGCACGAACTCGTCGGGCCTGAGGAAGCCGTATTGCTCGCTCTCCCAGCGCGCGAGGATCTCGACCTCGCAGACATGGCCGGTCAGGACGCGCATGATGGGCTGCGCCCACGCGCGAATCTCGCCGCGGGCGATGGCATCGTCAAGGTGGTCGACCACATAGGCTCGCTTGTCGAAGACCAGCTTGAGCTCCTCGTCAAAGTGCCTGTGGTAGGCCCCCTTTGCGTCGTGTAGCGTCTCGCAGGCAAAGCGTGCCCGCTCGATGCACTCCTCGGGATCCAAGGGACGCACACAGTCGACGGTTCCGACCTTCGCCATGAGACCGGCGGCCTTTGCGAAGTCGGGAAGCTGATCGTTCACCCTGCGCGCGATGGAGGAGGCGTCTGAGGTGGGAATGACGAAGGCGAACCCGTTGCCGGCATAGCGCGCGATGGTGGCTTCGGGAGAGACGCCTGCGATGGTGAGCACGACATGCTGCAGGGCCTCGTCGCCCCGCTCGATGCCCTCGACGCGATTGAGGTGACGCAGTCCGGAAAGATGCAGATACCCGACGGTGTAGGCACCGTCTTGGAAGGGGATGAGCTCATGCTCGATATGCTCGATGAAGGCCACGCGCGTGAGGAAGGCGGCAGGGGCTGCGGGGCGGTTGAAGGCATGGGTATCCATGTCGACTCCGATCGTCCTGAGACGGCGTCGCGAAGTATGGAGCACGACACATGTTGGTAACAATATGATACTCCACGCGGCGACACGACGCCATAGGGACACGCGCGAACCGCGCCCTCTGCCGAAGCATTGCGCCGCATTCCGAACGACGCGGCCCTGCGCCCGCCAATTGATATACCATGCCCATAGGAATGTGTGCGTGCCGGGTGGTCTGGTGCGCCTAAGACCCCACGAGAAGGGAATGCCCCATGGCAGAAGACAACCTCATGCATCTCGTCATCGTCCGTCACGGCGAGTCCGTGTGGAACAAGGAGAACCTGTTCACCGGTTGGACCGACGTTGACCTTTCCGAGGCTGGCGTCGAGGAGGCCAAGGCCGGCGGCCGCGCCCTCAAGGAGGCCGGCTACGACTTTGACATCTGCTACACCTCCTACCTCAAGCGCGCCATCCACACGCTGAACCACATCCTCGAGGAGATGGACCGCGAGTGGCTGCCCGTCATCAAGAGCTGGAAGCTCAACGAGCGTCACTACGGCGCGCTGCAGGGCATGAACAAGGCCGAGACCGCCGCCAAGTATGGTGACGAGCAGGTCAAGATCTGGCGTCGCTCCTTCGACACCCCCGCCAAGGCCCTCGAGCCGGGCGACGAGCGCTGCGCCCAGACCCAGGAGATGTACCGCGACGTGGCCATGAAGGACCAGCTCCCCTACACCGAGTGCCTGAAGGACTCCATCGCCCGCGCATGGCCGTACTTCCAGGACGAGATCGCCCCGCAGCTCAAGGCCGGCAAGCGCGTCCTCATCGCCGCCCACGGCAACTCGCTGCGCTCGCTCGTCATGATGTTCGAGCACCTCACCCCCGAGGAGATCCTCGAGGTCAACATCCCGACCGCCATCCCTCTGTCCTACACGTTCGACCAGGACTGGAACGTCGTCGACAAGCACTACATTGGCGACCCCGACGTGATCGCCGCCAAGATCGACGCCGTCGCTAACCAGGGCAAGGCTAAGTAGTACGTCGTTCGGACATGACGGGGCTGGCCCCTCGTTCCCTTTCGGCTCCGCGCTCGCGAGGTCGCCTACAGGCAACGAGGGGCCAGCCTTGTCCTGCGGCGTCGCTACGGACGGCTTCGAATATGGCGCGGCGCTGCGCGCCGCGGTTGGAAGGGGGGCTGTATCAAAAGCCCCTGAACAGATGGCCCGCAATCACAGAATCGGCTGTGGCTGCGGGCCATCGTTTGTGCGCAAGGGGCGGAACAAGCCCTACACCGCAAGCGCGTAGGCCATCTTGCGGATGTTGTGGCCCATCGCGACCATGCGCATCTCGTGGTCGACCTTCTCGAGCCCGCGCAGGAGGAACCGCCTGAAGCCCCAGTTGCGCTTGATGTCGCCGAAGATGGTCTCGACGTCCACGGACCTGCGCCTGCGAAGCATCGAGCCGCGCTCGGTGCGCAGCATCTCCGACGCCCTCCTCCTGAAGGCGTCGAGGGTGGGGTTCACGCGCAGGACGCGCACCGCCCCCGGGTCCTTCGACCTGAGGCACCTCCCGCGCAGGGGGCATGCCGGGCAGCCCTCGCCCACGTACACCCTGGTGGCTGACTCGTAGCCCAGGTCGGTCCTGGCCGCCTCCTCCCTCCGGAACGAGAGCGTGTGCCCCCCGGGCACGCGTACGCGTCGGCCTCCCCGTCGTATGCCCAGTTGGCAGGCCTCATCGGGTCCTCGCGCCACCTGGAGTTCCTGCACTCGCGGAAGAACTCGTTGTGCTTGACGTAGGCGTCGCACCCGCGCTCCTCCAGCCACGCGTAGTTCTGCTCGGAGCCGTAGCCGGCGTCGGCGACGACCTCGGAGGGCAGGTGGCCCATGGTCCCCTCGGCGTGCTCCAGGTGGGGGACCATGCACGCGGTGTCGCCGGGCCTCTGGTGGCAGGTGACGTCGAGTATGAACTGGCCCTCGGTGCCGGCCTGCACGTTGTATCCGGGCTTGGTCTGGTTGGTGAGGGAGTCCTCCTTCATGCGCATGAAGGTCGCGTCGCGGTCGGTCTTGGAGTAGCTGCCGCGGCCCGCGAGGGTCCTCTCCTGCTCCTCGTAGCGGGCCATGCGCTCGGCCCACTCACCCTCGAGCATGCGGCTGGCCCTCCTCAGGGCCCTGCCCTCCTCGTCCTTCGGGCGCTTGCCCACGCCCTTGCGGCCGATGCGCTCGTTGATCCTGCGCGCGGCCTCGGCGATGGCCTCGGAGTCGATCTCGGACGGGTCGTCGGGGGCCAGCGCCTCCTCCTCGTCGTCCATCTCGTCGATGGCCGCGAGGTGGGCGCGCACCCTGGCCCGGAGCTGCTCCTTGTACCTCCTGGTCGACTTCGCCCACACGAACGTGAACCTGTTGGCGTTGGCCTCGATCTTGGTGCCGTCCAGGAAGTAGGTGTCGAGCGTCACCAGGCCCATGTCCGCGAGGAGCTGGATGACCTCGGCGAACACCTCCTCGAAGACGGGCCGCACCCGCTCGGTGCGGAAGCGGTTGACCGTGCAGTGGTCGAGCGGCCGCATGCCGCATACCACAGGAACCCGACGTTCTCGCGGGTGGCCCGCGCGATCGCGCGGCTGGAGTAGATCCCGGAGGCGTAGGCGAGCAGCACCACCTTGAGCATCATCTGCGGGTCGTGGGCGGGCGCGCCGCCGCCGGGATAGAGGGCCGTCAGCGTCGACCTGTCGATGGAGCGCACCACCATGTCCACGACGCGCGGCATCGAGCCCTCCGGCACCAGGTCGCCTATGTCCGGCGGCAGCAGCATCGGCTGGTCCTGCATGCAGGGTTTGAACCTGGGCTCCGGCATCCCCATCTCCTCTCGCTCTCCTCCCATTATATCTGGCTTGACAGCAAAACCGCAGGTAGATTAGGTAGTCGGGCAATGTGCGAGGCAGTGAGGCGGCATCCCGGAGCACGAGAACGGGTGGGTCCCTCGCGGAACCCACCCGTTCTACTCAGGGGCTTTTGATACAGCCCCGTTGTTGGAGGGTCGTAGCTTTGCCTTACTCCAACCTTGTATCGAACTCGAAGGAATTCGTGTCGCCACGATAGGTGGCGATGGAGTACTCTGCGTGCCTACCGTCGGCGTTTTGGGCAACCGTGTGGAACACGAACACGGGCGAGGCGACTTCGATGCCAAGCGCAGTCGCGCCCTCTCGGTCTGCGAGGGCGACATCGAGCTTTCGATGCGCCCGCACTACGGGTGCGCCCATTGATCGCATCGTGGCATAGAGTGAGGTTGTTCTGAAGTCGGTCGTCTCGATCCCGGGGTACAGAGCGTGCGGTACGTATGTCTTTACCAGCACGTTTGGCAGCCGGTCGGCATGTCTCACGCGCACGAGGCGCATGACCGGGTCACCCTCTCCTAATCCCAGCTGAGTTGCCACATGCGAATCTGCAGGACCGACCGAGCACGCAAGGACATCGGTCAGCGCCACGCGGTTATGCGAGCGCATCTCATCGTGGAACGACCGAATACTCGTGGCGAACCCCTGCTCGATCTTGGACTCCAGGACCATCGTTCCCCGATGCTTTCGACGGTCGACCAGCCCCTCGGACTCAAGCATCTGCAGAGCATGGCGGATGGTTGGGCGGCTCACCCCAAAGGCCTTCGCCAGCTGCAGCTCGGTAGGCAGGACCGTCCCGGGCACAAGGGACCCCGATGCGATCTGGCCCAGAAGGTCACGGTAGACGGTCTGATAACGATGCATTGGATGCTCCCTTATATGACTTATTGCTTTATATGTCATATTCTCATCCGAAGTTTAGGCTAGCTGGCGTCGCATGGGCTAAATGGAAGCGATTCTGAGTCATAGTCTTCATAACTGGCAACTCCATGAGAGGAGCACTCATGAGCGCATGGACCCTTGACGACCTTGCCCGTCTGATCGACCACACCAACCTGCACGCAGACGCCACCGAAGCCGACATGGCAAAGCTCTGCGACGAGGCCAAGCACTATCACTTTAGGATGGTCGCCATCAACCAAGTCCAGTCACGCTTCTGCTCGCAGCAGCTGGCTGGCACCGACATCGACACGGGAGCCGCCATCGCCTTCCCCTTGGGACAGACCTCCATTGCCGCCAAGGTGTTCGAGACCAGAGACGCCCTGGCCAACGGTGCCAACGAGATTGACTACGTGGTCAACGTCACGCGTGTCAAAATGCACGATTGGGACTATGTCGCCGACGAGATGCGCCAGATCGTCGCCGTGTGCAACGAGGCTGGAGTCCCCTCGAAGGTCATCTTCGAGAACTGCTACCTTGACGACGACGAGAAGCTCCGTCTGTGCGAGATTGCCCGCGAGATCAAGCCGACGTTCGTGAAAACCTCGACGGGATTTGGAACGGGAGGGGCGACCGTAGCCGATGTTGCTCTCATGTTTGACAACGTGGGCGACGAGGTGCAGGTCAAGGCGGCAGGCGGCATTCGAGACGCTGACACGTTCCTCGCCATGGTCCGTGCTGGCGCCCGTCGCATCGGCTGCTCGGCAAGCATTCCAATCATCGAGGAAATCCGCTCGCGCATGGAGGCCGAGGGCGTGGACACGATCGAGATCTAGGACACGGGAGACAGGCATGGGCCCCTTGCTGCTTACCTCGTTCTACCTCTCCCCCATATGGGGAGGGTCGCGCATAGCCCGCACGCGCGGCATCGACTGGTCGGACGATGACCGCCATGGCGAGGCGTTTGACGTCTCTGCCCACCCCACCACGATGGGCGTCGTCCGCAACGGGCCATGCGACGGCATGACGCTAGCAGATGCTATCGCATCCTACCACCGAGAGATTCTAGGAGACGTTCCTGACGACGCACCTCTGCAGGTTACCTTCATGGACCCTGTCGAGACCCTTTCGGTCCAAGTGCATCCTGGCGAGGAGTACGCGCAGGCGGCTGAGGGGGACCATGGCAAGGTCGAGGCCTGGTATGTGCTGGATGCCGAGCCAGATGCGACGCTCATTGCCGGCTGCACGACCAACGACACCGAGGCGCTGCGCGTAGCCGCAGCAGACGACTCCATCGGTGATCGGTATGGGCAGCGCATCGAGATGCACGAGGGCGACTTCATCCTCATTCCCCCTGGAACCATGCACGCCCTTGGTGCCGGAATCTTTGCGGTCGAGGTGTCCAGCCTCGGCAACACCACCTATCGCATCTGTGACTGGGGACGTGGTCGCGAACTCCATGTGGACAAGGCCTTTGACGTGCTTGATACTGCCAGCAAGCCTGTCGTGACGCATCTCGGCGCATATGATCCCGGACAAGTAAATCGTGAGCGCTTGGGTGTCAACGCGGGGTTTTTTCGGAGCTACGTCGTCGACACGCGCGACAGCCAAACGTTCACCTGTGACCATCGCTATGCTGTGCTGACCTGCGTGGAAGGCTTCGCGCGCATCGAAACGGCTGACGGCTGCGTCGACCTCGGGCCGACCGAGTCCTGCCTTATCCCCGCATCAGCTGGCTCATACACCATCATCGGTCCCTGCCGCGTACTTCGTTCGGTTCGGTGTCCATAGGGCTGACGCCTGTACACGAAAGGGATATCCCCACGGACTGCATCCGCCCAACAACCATGAGGAGGTCGCATGCAACGCATCGCAATAACGGGAGCAACAGGTTACTTGGCAAGTCTCGTACAGCTCTACAACCGTGACCGCTACGAGTTTGTGCCCGTCAGTCGCAGAGACGTCAACTACACCCGTCCCGACGAGGTCGAGAGATTCTTCCTCGACCTTGACTTTGACCTGCTGTTTCACACCGCAGCCAACGCAGCGACCGCCGACTGTGAAAACGATCCCGCGGGAACTGGGCTCGTCAATCGTGACTCAGCCATAGCAGTCGCACGCGCTTGTGCGGCCAAGGGCAAGCGCATGATGTTCATCTCGACCGAGCAGGTCTTCAACGGACTCTCGGTACCCGGTCCCTTTGACGAGCATGTCGAACCCTGCTGCGTCACGAAGTACGGCTTGCACAAGGCAGACGTTGACGCCTGGATGGCACGCGAGATGGACGACTATGTGACCATTCGCCTCTCCTGGATGTTTGGTATGGCACTTCCCCACGTCAAACCATCGCCTGGCATCGTGGGCAACGTGCTTAAGGCGCTGCGTACGCATACGCCTACCAAGTTCACCGCAAACGAGCGTCGGTGCATGACCTACGCGCAGCGCCTTGCCGACCAGTTTGCCTCCCTGTGTGAGCTACCAAGCGGTCTCTATCACTTTGCCAGCGCAAACGATCTCACGACCTACGAGAGCGCCTGTCTGGTCGCACATAAGCTCGGCGCCTCGAACACCGAAGTTGAGCAACTGATCCTTCCCGACCGCGAGCGCTATGCCGAGCGTTTCCGCGATTATCGCCTTGATGCGAGCAAGGCACGCCAAGCGGGTATCGAACTTGGCACTTTTGAGGAGGACGTTGACCTCTGCTTGCGTGACTTTGGCTGGTAAAACACGAATAGACGAGGGGTTCGTGGACGATGTTGGACCTATGCACGCTTTTTCACGAAACCATCGAGTATCGGACTCGCGCGACCTGCGGTTTTATAGCTCGGATACTCGAGGTGTCGCCGAAAATTCGTGCATAGGTCGAACATCGTCCAAGAAGACTTCAAAGGCATCCGTAATCCCGCGCTTTTGTCCTACAGCCCGTGAGTGGATTGCCTCCTGAACAACGATTTCCGTAAGCAAGTGGTTGGATTCGGGGATTATTTGGGGTCTATCTAATCATGGGGGCTTTTGATACAGCCCCATCACTTGCACGTTGTCTGTTTGTGGATGGCCAGGACGTAGGGGGTGGGGTTGTCTTTATAGGGGACGCACGCTCGTCCTCCGTCAAAGAGGCGGCGATGTGGACAGCCTCCTACGCAGTGCGGCAGCCAGACGCATTGGTGGCACCCCGCTCCTTGGCAAGCGTGATGAGGCGCCCCGAGAGGCTTTCGATGATGTCGGTGGCAAGCAGCGGCTCGCCTCCAAACCAGTTGACTTGGAGCGTGCGTGCTCCGCTCATGTCAAACAGGCGGCCCGCCAGCGCAACGATGTCGTCCTGGACCTGTTGCGACATCGTGCCAGAAACACGGTCCTCAAAGCAGTAGGGGCATCTGAAGTTGCAAGACATCGTGGGACAGATGACCAAGCCAATGCCATGTGGCTCCGCGCTGTAGATGCGGCCCATCGAATCAAGGGCGGCTCGCTCGTCAAATGCGCAGATGAGTCCTTGGCGTTCGAATGAAGCAATGATGGATGGTCCTCGTCAAGCTCCTCCACGACAGAGAGCAGGTAGGCCTCGAGAGGGGAGAGCTCGATGCAGGTGCCACGCAGGAGGTTCACGACGACGGTCCTGTCGGTGCCGGGAAGCCGGGCGCTCAGGTTGTAGCGCGACGCATGCCATCCGGCTTCGCCGGCGGTACGTGTGGTGTCTTCAGTCTTGGTCATCCGTGTCTTCCCATCGCCCGTCCCTTTGCCAGCCAGAGGGGGCGGCTTCCCTTCCTATACCATTTTCGCTTTTCTGTATTCGCCGTGTTACCAATGTGACTCACGAGGCGTCATAATGGTGATACGTTCAGGCAAAGGTACTTATACGTTGCCCTGTCGGGATCTCCCGGCAGGGCAGCTTTGTGAATGGCGCTTGTGACGGCGGCACTGGCAGGGGGCATTTGGCATGTGAAACGGGCGCGTAACGTGCATATGGCACCATGACATGAGAAAATATCGTATCCTTTCCTCATGAGAGAAGGGGGCATCATGAGCACCGACATGAACATCGACTTTGTCCTGCGCACCATCGAGGAGCGAGACATCCGCTTCGTCCGCCTGTGGTTCACCGACATCCTGGGCAACCTCAAGGCCTTCTCCATTGCCTCGGAGGACCTCGAGCAGGCCTTTGACGAGGGGATCGGCTTTGACGGTTCGGCAGTCGAGGGATTTGTGACCGCCGAGGAATCGGACATGCTCGCCTATCCCGATCCCACAACCTTCCAGATCGTTCCCTCCGTGGGTGGCGGCAAGGGCACGGCCCGCATCTTCTGCGATGTGTACACGCCCTCCCGCGAGCCCTTTGACGGAGACCCGCGCGGCTGCCTTGACCGTGTGTTCCGCGCGGCGGACGAGAAGGGCTACGTCCTCATGGTCGGCCCCAAGATGGAGTACTTCTACTTCAAGGACAAGGGGCCGATTCCCGTTCCGCTGGACAACTCCGGCTACTTTGACCTCACCTCGTCCGATGCCGCGACCGACCTGCGTCATCAGACCATCTTGGCGCTCGAGCAGATGTCGGTGCCCGTCACGTATTCCTACCACACCAACGGCGTCTCGCAGAATGCCGTCGAGCTGCGCTATGCCGACGCCCGCACCAGCGCGGACAACGTGATCACGGCGCGCCTTGCCATCCGCCAGGTGGCCTACGCCAACAACATGTTTGCCTCGTTCATGCCTAAGCCCCTGACCGAGGTGTCCGGATCGGGCATGTTCCTCTATCAGTCGCTCTTTGACCACGAGGGCAACAACCTCTTCTGGGCTTCCAAGGAGCATCACCCAGCGCATCTCTCCGACATCGCGCAGCACTATGTGGCGGGTCTCCTCAAGTATGCGCCGGAGTACGCGCTCATCACCAACCCCACGGTCAACTCGTACAAGCGCCTGGTGCGCAACGGCGAGGTGCCCATCTACGCCACGTGGGGCCGCAAGGACCGCACCGCCCTCGTGCGCGTTCCCACGCACAAGCCGGGCAAGCACCAGTCGACGCGCGTCGAGCTTCGCCAGGCCGATCCCACGGCCAACCCGTACCTGACCTTTGCCATCACGCTCGCGGCGGGCATCCGTGGCATCGAGGAGGGCCTGCGCCTTCCCGACGAGGTCTCCACGGTGAGCATGACCGACGCCGAGGCGAAGTCCCTGGGCATCGAGCGCCTTCCCCGCTCACTCGGTCGCGCCATCGAGCGCTTCGAGAACAGCTCCTTCGTGCGCGAGTCGCTCGGTGACCACATCTGCGACTACCTGCTCGACGTCAAGCGCCGCGAATGGCATGACTATCGCTCCACCGTGACCGACTGGGAGCGCGAGCGTTACTACGCCGGCATCTAGCCCCTCTCTGACAACCGGAACACCCAACGGCATTGCCCGTTCCACGCTTGTGCGTAACGGGCAATGCCGTTGGGCGTTCCGCTGAATACCATGTATGAAAGTGCCTTCTTTATGCATTAATGTGAAAATCGTTGATTGACTATGCGGATATGCTTTTTGTGTCAGCTTTATAAACACACCGTGATATTCAGTTGCAGCCTTCGCCTGTTGCACGAAGATTGGAGACCATGTTTAGCGTACGTGCAGACATGTCGCCGCGTGACACTGTCGGTACACCCGCCGACGTCACGCAAGGAGGCGACCAGACCTCTCAAGGAAGGGGATATTCCATGAGCATTCAGAACGCCATCACCCGTCGCAACTTTGTCGCGGCATCGGCTGCCGCGATGGGCGCCGCCCTTGTGGGCTGCGGCGGTTCGGGCGGAAGCGCTTCGGGCACCACCGAACCCGAGACCGACGCCTCTGCCGACTACACGCTCGTCGAGGAGGGCAAGCTCATCGTTGCCTCCGACCTCGACTTCCCGCCGCTGGACTCCTTCGAGAACTCCACGCCGCAGGGCTTTGACGTCGACCTCTCCAACGAGATCGCCAAGCGCCTCGGCCTCGAGTGCCAGTACCTGCCTCCGCAGGACTTCGACTCCATCATCCCCATGATCAAGCAGGGCGGCAAGGCCGACATCGGCAACTCCGCCTTCTCCATCACCGAGGAGCGCAAGGCGGAGATCGACTTCACCGACGCCTACCTCGACTCCAACCTGGGCGTGGCCGTGCGCAAGGACAGCGACGCCAAGGACGAGGGTGCCCTCAATGACGCCAGCAAGACCGTAGCCGTCCAGGCGGGTACCACGGGCGAGGCTTGGGCCCGCGAGAACCTCCCCGAGGCCACCATCGTCCCGCTCGCCTCGGTGACCGTGTGCATGACGGGCGTCCAGGCCGGCCAGTACGATGCGTTCTGCGCTGACCTCCCGGTCATCGGCCATCAGTGTACCGTCTCGTTCACCGACTGCGAGATCGCCCTCGAGATTCCCACGGGCGAGCAGTACGGCATCGTGGTCTCCAAGGACAACCCCGGCCTCACCGCTGCCATCAACCAGGCCCTGGCCGACATGGAGGCAGACGGCACCATGGCCGAGCTCAAGGAAACGTGGTTCGGCACGGTCGCATAGCCTTCGCATGGGCCCCGTGGCGCACCTGCCACGGTTCGCATAGCTTTTGCACTACAAGAAAGGATCTACCATGAACACCATTTCTCGTCGTCAGTTTGTCAAGGGCAGCTCGCTTCTCGCCACGGCCCTCACGCTTACCGCCTGCGGTGGCGGTGCCCCCGCAGCTGAGGCCCCGGCGGACGACGCGGCGGCAGACGCCAGCTCGTACACCCTGGTCAACGAGGGCAAGCTCACCTGCATCTCCAACCTGTACTTCCCGCCGTTCGAGTCCATGGACGAGAAGACTGGCGAGCCCGTCGGCTTTGACATCGACATGTCCAAGGCCCTGGCCGAGCACATGGGCCTCGAGGTCAACTGGCTGCCCAGCCAGGCCTTCGACTCGCTGGTTCCCACCATCAAGGCCGGCGGCACCGCTGACATCGCCATCGCCGGTATGACCATCACCGACGCCCGCAAGGCCGAGGTCGACATGTCCGATCCCTACGTCGACTCCAACCAGTCCCTCGTGACCAAGGTCGGCTCTGAGGACACCCTCGAGACCCTTGACGCCGCCGAGAAGAAGATTGCCGTCCAGGCTGGCACCACCGGCGCCGACTGGGCTGCCGAGAACCTGCCCAACGCCACCATCGTGCCGCTCGACGACATCATCTCCGCCATGAACGGCGTGCTTACGGGCTCCTATGACGGCCTCGTCACCGACCTGCCCGTCTCCTCCTACCAGATCAAGAACTCCTTCACTGACCTGCAGATCATTGAGGAGATCCCCACGGGCGAGCAGTACGGCATCGCCGTCTCCAAGGACAACCCGGGCCTCACCGCCGCCATCAACGCCGCGCTGCAGGCCATGGAGGACGACGGCACGCGTGACGCCATCGAGACCACGTGGTTTGGCGCTGCGCTGTAGCACCTGCGCCCTCAACGGGCACGAACTCTTGCGGGGCTCCGGCAAAGGCCGGGGTCCCGCTGTATGCATAAAAGAGGAGAACGAAATGAGTCTCACGACGTCGAGAAAACCAAAGATGGCGCTGGGTGCAGTCATCCTTGCGCTGATGGTTGCGCTGCTGCTTCCCACCGAGGCCCAGGCGATGACCACCAACAAGGCGACGGCGCGCCCCAACGAAAACGGCGGCTCCAACGTCATCGGCGGCCTGCCTACACGCCTCACGTGGGAGGGTTCGGTCGAAGAGGGCGAGGAGGTCACGTCCATCACGCTGACCCTGCCCGAGGGCTCCACCTTTGCAGGCTCGTCCACCAAGGTCACGGCGCTTGAGGGCCTCAACCGCACGAGCATCGACGGCGTGGCCACCCCCGCCGACAACACGTTGACGGTGGTCTTCTCCGAGCCAGTGCCCGAGAACCTGCTGGTGCGCCTCGAGGTGGAGGGCATGGAGTTCCCCTCTGAGGGCGGCGAGGTGGTCATCAGCGGCACCTACACCAACCAGAGCGGCGAGCAGCAGCTAGCCGACTCCAAGCCCATCAAGACCATCGCCAACACCATGCTGCAGGGCATCGTGGCCGACCTCGACGCCAACCCGGCCGTGGCTGCGTGGAACTCCAACCCGTTCCTCGGCATGTTCTTCAAGCCGCAGCTGCTCATCACGGCACTCTTCTCGCTGGCTCCGGGCTGGCTGCTGTGCCTCGCCATCGTGGTCATCGCGTACCCGTTTGCCATCGTGCTGGGTCTGGTCTTCGCCTTCATGAAAATCTCGCGCTACCGCATCCTGCGCGCCATCGCCATCGTCTACATCAACATCCTGCGCGGTACCCCGCTCTTCCTGCAGATCTACATCATGTTCTTCGGCCTGCCGATGATGAACATCAACATCGACAACAACGTGCTGGGCGTCATCGTCATCGCCATCAACGCGTCCGCCTACCTGGCCGAGATCTTCCGCGCGGGCATCCAGTCCATCCCGCAGGGCCAGTACGAGGCTGCGTCCTCGCTGGGCATGAGCTACTTCCAGACGATGTTCTCCATCATCCTGCCGCAGACCATCCGCCGCGTCATCCCCACGGTGACGAGCGACTTCATCACCTCCTACAAGGACACTTCGCTGCTTTCGTCGGTGGGCGTCATGGAGCTGATGATGTTTGCGAAGAACCTCACCTCGGTCTCGGGCAACATGACCCCGTACGTGGCCGCCGCCATCTTCTACCTGGTGGTTACCCTGCCGCTCATCAAGGTGGTCACCATCATCGAGAACCGCATGGCGCACGCCGAGCGCGGTGGCGGCCCCAGGCCCAAGGGCAAGGCTGCTGATGATGCTTCTGCCAGCGACGTTCCCGCGGAGGTGTAACCATGGCACTGTTTGGTACAAAGCACAACGGTCTTGCGGCCGTCAAGGTTCCGCCCGCGATGAATGCCGAGGAGGCAGCGCACCTGGGCCTCAAGCACGACTTCCCCTTGTCGAAGCACATGTTCTTGGAGGGCGAGCACCCGGTGGTGCGCATCGAGCACCTCAACAAGACCTTCGACGGCGAGACGCAGGTGCTGCGCGACGTCAACCTCAACGTGTGGAACGGCGAGATCGTGGTAGTGCTGGGCCCGTCGGGCTCGGGCAAGTCCACCATGCTGCGCTGCATCAACCTGCTTGAGACGCCCACCGCGGGCCACATCCTCATCGAGGACGAAGAGATCACCGGCAAGCACGCCAAGGAGGTCAACTTCATCAGGCGCGAGCTGGGCATGGTGTTCCAGAGCTTCAACCTCTTCCCGCACCTCACGGCGCTTGAGAACGTCATGATCGGCCAGACCAAGGTGCTGAAGAAGAGTAAGGAAGAGGCGCGTGCCGAGGCCATCAAGCAGCTTGAGGCCGTGGGCTTGGGCGACCGCATCGACTACAAGCCGCCGCAGCTTTCCGGCGGCCAGCAACAGCGCGTTGCCATTGCCCGCGCCGTCGCCATGCATCCCAAGGTGCTCCTCTTTGACGAGCCGACCTCGGCCCTTGACCCCGAGCTTGTCCGCGACGTGCTCAATGTCATGAAGGAGCTCGCGCTCCACGGTGACATGACGATGATCGTGGTCACGCACGAGATGGGCTTTGCGCGCGACGTGGCCGACCGCGTGGTCTTCATGGAAGGCGGCGTGGTGGTGGAGCAGGGACTTCCCGAGGACGTCTTTGACCACCCGCAGAACGAGCGCACCGCCCAGTTCCTGGGATCCATCGAATAGCCTCCAAAAGGGGCATCCCTTTCCCAAGTGAGCTTGCCGGTCCGTCCCCGTGTGGGACGGACCGGCCTTTTTCGAGGTACGGACCATACGAACCGCCCGTGCCGCATGCGGATGGGGCAGGCCTGTTCGGCTCGGCAGGCAAAGGCGCATGTGCCTCTCGTCACCAAAAAGGTTCCACATTTTCCCGTAAAGCAAAGTGGATTCAAAATCCCAGCGTCGCACTTTAAAATGGCATAAAGAGTAGTACAAATGCCAGTTGGAAGGCATCGAAAGGCCCGCTTGGGTTACTTTTGTGCTAGTCTGGAAAGGTACGATTCTTTTCAGAGGTGTTTCGTTCTGTCAACGGTATCGTTTTGGAGGTCTGCGGAGTGCATCACAAGAATATCCTGCATATCGCCCGCACCTCGCGTCATCACGATCGCATGCGCGAGCTCAGCCACGCGATTGACGTCTCTATCGCGCTCGCCAATCCTGTCACCTTTCCTCAGGCCATTGCCTCGGGCCATGAGTTTGACCTGGTCATCCTCGATCCAGAGGGCATGGATCAGAACACCTTGAACGCCGTGGATGCCTACGTCTCGGACAACGGCTTCATTCCCACCCTGCTCGTCTGTGACGAGGACAAGCTTGCTCGCATGCACCTTCCCGTGCAGGGGCGCAATGACTTCATCCTGTCGTCGGCTGGAGAGGCGGAGTTTGAGGTCCGCTGCTCGCTTCTGCTTTGGCCGGGCGAGGAGAGTGCTCCCGCAGACATCGTGACCATCGACAACATGACGATCAACCTGGCCACCTACCAGGTCTACATCGACTCTCAGCCAGTTGACCTCACGCTCATGGAGTACTCGCTGCTGTCGTTTTTGGCAACGCATCCGTCTCGTGCCTACTCGCGCGAGACGCTGCTGCATCGCGTGTGGGGCTTTGAGTACTGCGGTGGTACCCGTACGGTCGATGTGCACATCAGGCGCGTCCGCTCAAAGGTCGGCCCGCAGGTCGCGTCTCACATCGTGACGGTTCGCGGCGTCGGATACCTCTTCAAGCTGTAGCCCTCCGCTTATTGGATATTCATGACCTCATCTGCCCTTTTCGGCATGGTGAGGTTTTTCTTTTGTCGTGGAGTGTCTGCGCTGGCCGTAGGGGAGGCGTGGTGCGCACCCGAAAAACGCTGACGGAACGAAAAGCGCGTCCTGTCAGCGCGGCACGCCATCGGAGAAACGCTGGCGGAACGCAAAACCCATTCTGTCAGCGCTCCATGCCCCTGAAAAACGCTGACGGAACGAGAAACACGTCCTGTCAGCGCGGCACGCCTCCCGAGAAACGCTGACGGAACGCAAAACCCATTCTGTCAGCACGGCATCGTGCGGTTTGCGCAGCGTCCCAAAAGCTTCGCCTGTTTACCCGCGCGCTTACCTTAAAGCCGTGGATGCCGCTTCCTGCGTGGGGTATCCTATTCCATGTGTGTACCGTCGGTCCCAAGGGGAGCAACATGAACTTGAAGCGCATCATCGCGGAAGATCTTGCCATCGCGGCGATCGCGGTTGCGCTGTGGTCGCCCATCGTGGGCCTGTCTCCGCTTGACCCGAACCTCCTGCGCGCCGCCGCGGCCATCACGAGCTACGTGGCGATTCCCGCCGCGGCCGTGGTGGTCAATCGGCCGCTGCTCAAGCTGGGCGACGAGACGGTTGACGAGGCGCATCGCATCGATCCCGAGGTTCGTGGTGATGCCCTGGGCAACGGAGACGAGCTCCTGCAGGCGCTCGAGAAGCAGAAGGACCTCCCGCATGTGGGCTCATATGCGGCCGACGCCGCGCGTCAGGTCGACGCGGCGCGCCGCAAGCGGCATCAGATCATAGACATGCTCTCGACCGGAAAGCTCACGCCTGGCTCGATTGCCTGGTCGCGCTTTGCCTCGGGCATCGACGAGGCGGAGTCCACCATCAGGCGCAATGCCGCGCTCGTCTCGTCTGCGTGCATGTCGTTTGACGGAAATGACTACATCCAGCTCTACGATTCCGTGTCGAGCGGGTCATACCGTGAGGACAACCTGGATGATGACTTGCAGGTCGAGCGCCTGCGCATCTACCAGTCGACGATTTCGCAGCTCAAGAGCGTGCTGGGCAACAACGAGCGGCTTCTGCTCGAGTTGGATCGCTTTGCGTCGGAGGTCTCCATGCAGGCAATGACGCCTTCGGACGAAAGTTCTGAGCGCATGCTCTCCGAGATGCGGGTGCTGATTGATGAGGCGCGCCGATACGAATAGCGCGCCCAGGTCGAAAGGACACAGGTGATGGCTGAGAAGAGGGGCGGGGCCGCAGGCAGGTTTGTCTTTGTCGGCGCGTTGGTCCTGGTGTTCGCTCTGGCGTTGGGAGGGCTGTGGTTCTTCCGGAACTTCGGAAAGAGTGATCGCGTGATCAGCACGGAGGACGCGGGCCGCACCATCGATCGTCTCTACAAGTCAATCGACCCCGACAGCGCCCCTCCCATCAAGGAGGCCGTCGACGTAAGCGACATGCTTGACGAGGCCGACGAGCTCCCCGACATCGACACCTGCGAGATCACGGTCAACGGTGGCGAAGGCGGCGTCGAGGTCTGGGCTTCCGGCGAGAAGGCGGGAAGCGGCACCGACGGCTGGATGCGCGAGATGGCGGAGGCGTACAACGCCGAGGGCCGCACGGTCGATGGCGAGCCGGCAAGCATCACGCTGCGCAAGGTAGCCTCGGGACTGTCGGTTGACTACATCGCCACGGGCAAGGCCGCACCGGCGGGCTACACGCCCTCCAACATGCTGTGGGTGCGCCTGCTCAACGCCCGCGGCGTCGCCACCACGACGGTGACCGAACGGACCGTGGGCAACCTCGCGGGAATCGCCCCGACCACCGAGAAGCGTGACTGGCTCGCCTCCGAATACGGCACCACCGACATCTCCGCGATCACGGATGCCGTCGCGTCGGGCAACCTCGTCATTGGCTACACCAACCCCAACACGTCCGCCGCCGGCCTGAACCTGCTTGCTTCGGCGCTCGACCGCTACGACTCCGCAAACCCCCTCTCGGATACCGCTCTCGAGGGCTTCACGAGCTTCCAGGCAAACATCCCGTTCGTGGCCATGACCACGCAGCAGATGCGCGATGCGGCCCAACGCGGCAGCCTTGACGGCTTCGTGACGGAGCTTCAGGTCTATCAGCTGGACTCCGACCTCCAGCGCAACTATGCCTTCCTGCCATTTGGCTGGCGCCATGACAACCCGCTCGTGGCCGTCGATGGCGCTACCGCGCACCAGCAGGCGGTTCTGGCGGACTTTGCCGACTACTGCGCGCAGAACGGCAAGGCGCTTGCCGACGAATACGGCTTCAACCAGATGGACTCCTACGACTCCGAGTCTCCCATGCCCGAGGGTGGCACCCTCATGCGCGAGCTCGAGGCCTACAAGCAGGCAAAGGATGCCGGCTCGACCGTCATCGCCGTCTTCGTGTGCGACGTGTCTGGCTCGATGGATGGCGAGCCCATCCGCACGCTGCAGTCCTCGCTCGTCAACTCCATGCGCTATATCGGCACCAACAACTACGTCGGTCTGGTCTCCTTCAGCGGCGACGTGACCATCAACCTGCCCATCGCGCGCTTTGACATGAACCAGCAGTCGCTCTTCAAGGGCGCCGTCCTCAAGGGGCTGCGCGCCTCGGGCAACACCGCCACGATCGACGGCATCATCGTGGGCGCCAAGCTGCTCCAGGACGCGATGGTCGACCACCCCGACGCAAAGCCCATGCTCTTCGTGCTCTCTGACGGGCAGCAGAACGCAGGGCACACGCTCAAGGATGTCGAGAGCGCGCTCACGGGCCTGCGCATCCCGGTCTACACCATTGCCTACGGCGACGAGGCCGACCTCGCCTCGCTCAAGGCGATTTCCGCCATCAACGAGGCGACGACCCTGTCCGCCTCGACGGATGACATTACGTATCAGCTCAAGAACCTCTTCAACGCAAACATGTAAAAGGAGCGTGGACCATGGCTGAAAACACGAACGAGTTCTCCCTGATGGTTCCTGACGTCGACCAGCTGACCCAGGAGGTCGAGGCCAAGCTTGAGGTGAGCGACGCCCAGAAGGACGCGAACGCAAGCGCCATGGAGCGCCAGGCCGACGCGATCATGAACATCGACCTCACCGACATCGAGAGCCGCGACAAGGCGCGCCAGGCCATCGAGCAGCTGGGAGCGGGCACCACGGCGCTTTCCGCCTCGCAGAGCCGCATGACGGCGACCTCGCTGCGCTCGCTTGCCGAGGAGGGCGCGGGCGGCAAGGAGATTGCGTCGAGCCTCTCCGATCTGGCCATCCGCATGCGCAAGCTCGACCCCTCGAAGGTGGACTTTGCGCGCAAGGGCCTCCTCTCCAAGCTGCATGACCCCGTCGAGCGCTACTTCGAGCAGTTCAAGAGCGCGCGCACCGAGATCGAGGCCGTCATGGTGAGCCTCAAGCACGGGCGTGACACGCTCGCGTCGGACAACGTGGAGCTCGAGCGTCAGGAAGTGACGCTGCTCAAGGACTCCCAGACGCTTGCCAAGGAGCTTGACGTCGCCAACCAGCTCGAGGTGGCGCTGACCGACGCCATCGACCGCGCCGAGACCGAAGGGGTCGACCCCGAGAAGGTCCGTTTCGTGCGCCAGGAGATCCTGTTCCCGCTCGAGCAGAAGCGCCAGGACCTCCAGACGCTTCTGGCCGTCAACCAGCAGGGCATCGTGGCCATGTCGGTCCTGCGCGAGAACAACCGCGCCCTCATGACCAACATCGACCGCACGAGCCAGATCAGCTTGCGTGCGCTCGACACGGGTGTGATGATCCAGCGCGCCCTCCACGACCAGCAGGCGCAGATGGAGAAGGTCAAGATGGTGGGGGAGGTCACCGAGTCCATCATCCGCGGCAACGCCGAGGCGCTGCACACCCAGGGAGCCGAGATCCAGCGCCAGTCGAGCGAGGCCATGATTGACCCCGAAGTCATCAAGGAGTCCTTCGAGCAGGTGTTTGCCGCACTCGAGGAGGGTGACGCATATCGCGACGCCGCCATCCCGCGCATGCAGGCCACCATCGCGGAGCTCCAGTCAATAACCGACAAGGGCCAGGAGCGCCTGAACCGCCTGGCGCAGGCGGGACGCCTCTCACTCACCGACGGCAAGTAGGCAAGTCCCTGACTTCCGGAAAGGATGCGTCCCTTGCCAGAGGTAAAGGAAATCGTTCCCTTACCTCTGGCAAGGGACGCATCCCCTTTGGTGGGCAGCCGTCACGCGCCAGAGCCTTTCAGAAAACAAAAAGGCTTGTTTTACCAACGTGAGTTTTTGCCCCCTGGGGAAAGAGGGGATGCGGGGAGGGGTACATTCTCTCCAGTAAGGTCGCGTCACACGCGCGGCCACATCCAACACGAGGTGATGAATCATGTCTGACGAGCAGACGAACTTCCAGGAAGGTGTTCCCACTCCTGATGACCAGGGCAGGGAGGAGGCCATTCGCTCGCTTGGCGAGACCGAGACGAACGTGCAGCCCACCCAGGTAAACGCTGCCGCTGCCCACTATGTTCAGCAGAGCGTGCCGACACCTCAGGTCACGCCTGGGCAGTACCAGAGCCAGGGTCAGGCGCAGCCCACCCAGGCAGGCGTGTCCCAGCAGTCCTACCAGGATGCGTACCGGCAGCAGGCGGGACGGCCCGTCAATCCGTACGCCCAGCAGCCGCAGCACTACCAGCAGGGGTACCAGCAGCAGTATCAGCGCTCCTACCAGCAGGTGCCACAGCAGTCATATGTTCCGCAGCAGTCGTACGTGCCCGACCAGAACGGCGCCCCAAAGGAAGAGAAGGCGTCCCACAGCGGCCTGCGGTCTGCGCTCTTTGGCCTTGCGGGCGGCGCCATCGGGGCGCTTGCGGTGAGCCTCGCGCTTCAGGGGGCAAACGCCCTTGCGGGGACGCATGGCGTCACGACGACCCAGCAAAGCGCCGCGGGCCAGACCATCTCCATCAATGCGAAGGACCAAGACGTCACGATCTCCCAGGCAGTTGCTGCCAAGGCCCTGCCTTCCGTCGTGTCCGTCTATGTCAGCTCCGACGAGGGGGAGGGCCTGGGCTCTGGCGTCATCCTCGATACGGACGGCAACATCTTGACCAACTGGCACGTCGCAGGTGATGCGACCTCCATCAGCGTGACCATAGCCGGCAAGAACTATGACGCGACGCTGGTGGGAGGGGACGCCTCCTCCGACCTTGCCGTCGTGCGCGCCGACCTTCAGGGCGACACGGTGACCCCCATGGAGATCGGCGACTCCGACGCCCTCGTGGTGGGGGACTGGGTCATGACGATCGGCAGCCCCTTTGGCCTCGACCAGTCCGTCTCGGCGGGCATCGTGAGCTCGCTTGCCCGCAACGAGCTCATGCAGTCGACCTACGGCACGACCATCTACGCCAACCTCATCCAGACCGACGCCTCCATCAACCCGGGCAACTCGGGCGGCGCGCTCGTCAACGCAAAGGGCCAGCTTGTGGGAATCTCGACGCTCTTCTCGTCCGACACAGAAAGCTTCGCCGGCATCGGCTTTGCCATCCCGGGCAACTACGCGGTCGAGATCGCGAACAAGATCATTGCGGGCGAGCAGGTCACCCATGCCTACATCGGCCTGTCCATGCAGACGGTGACGCCCCAAAACGCCGAGGCAAACAACCTCTCGGTCAATCAGGGAGCCTACGTGGCCGAGGTCACGGAGGGGAGCCCGGCCGCCGCGGCGGGCATCCAGAAGGGCGACATCGTCATCGCGATGGGCGACCAGCCCATCACCTCGGCGGATGGCATGATCTTGGCCGTGCGCTCCCATGCAATCGGCGAGACGGTCAAGGTGACGGTCATGCGCGGAACCGAGGAGAAGACCTTCGACGTGACGCTCAGCTCGGACGAGGCGCTCCAGGCCCTGCAGCAGCAACAGCGCGAGGAGCAGCAGCGCCAGCGCGAGCAGTACCAGTACAATCCGTATGGCGATGACCTCGGTGATGGCTACGGTACCAACGACAACTACGACCAGTTCTTCCAAGAATTCTTTGACTACCTGTACAACAACAACCATGGTGGTTCCTGGGAGCTGGGTCAGTAGGCCTGCGGGTGGCGGCCTAGCGCTTGCACCGCACGCGTAGACAAGAGTCGAGGGCGCAGCCGTCTTTCGGGCGGCTGCGCCCGTTTTTGTCAAAGGGGTGCCAGACGAGGCGCCTTGCCGAAAAGCCGTTCAGGGGCCTGCGCGCAGCGGCGATACTTCTATTGGCAGAGGGTCCGAGAGAACGGGAGGCTTGGCATGGCAGAAAACGAGCTCGGTGGAGTGGCTGACGCGACGCAGGCTCCCGCTCCCCTTACGGAGAAGATTTCGGGCGACAAGGTCAAAGACATCGTCGCCGCCATCAAGGAAGCGACAGACATGCCGGCGTTTCGGCTCGTCATCGACCCTGACCGCACGCCTACGCTGACCGAGACGAAGTTTGGCGGCCTTCCGTACTGGCCGGTGGGCCAGGCCTATCCCCGTACTCCCAAAGGCCGCCCCCTCATGCTCCTGGCGCAGCTCGACCTGGCGGACTTCGGCGGTGACACGCGGCTTCCCGACCACGGCCTGCTGCAGTTCTTCATCGATGCGGAAGACGACTGCTCGGGCATGGACTTCGACGACTCGACCAACCAGAGCGGGTTTCGCGTCGTCTGGCACCAGGAGGTGGACGCCTCGGTCACGGCTGAGCAGGTGGAAGCCCTGGACATCCCGACCTCCCGCATGGGCCTTGACGAAGACTACCTCGGCAACCCGCTCGCAGGGGAGTTCGCGCTGCACGTCGAGCCCACCATCTGCGGCATGACGATAGCCGACGGACGCTTTGACAAGGTCTTCGTCGACTGCTGCGAGTCCCTCTTTGGGAAGGAGTTCGTGGGCGGCAGGACCAGCTGCTGGGACCTGCTCGAGGACGAGGACGTCGATAGGCTCTTTGACGAGCTCAAGACGCCAGAACCTGCGCACTTGGTGCTGGGCTACCCCTTCTTCACCCAGAACGATCCCCGTCTCGGCGCGCTGATGGACGAGTTTGATACGCTGCTCCTCCAGATTGACTCCGAAGGCGAGCCGGGAAGCAACAGGGACCGCATCATCTGGGGCGATGTGGGCATTGGCGGCTTCTTTGTCAATTCCGAGGCGCTCAGGCGCGGGGACTTCTCGCGTGTGCTCTTCAATTGGGACTGCTACTAGAGGGACGCTTGGAAGGCGGTGGCCCGCCTCGTCCTGCCTGACATGAAGGGCTCGTGTCAGTCTTGGTTCCGTGATTCGTTTCTGACTATTTCCGCCCCCTTTGACATGGACTGTTCATGTCAAAGGGGGCGGAGGGCTATGATAGGAGCATCAACCGCTATCCATCGCAGGAGGTCGCGCATGAGCGAGTTCATGGACATCATTACTGCAAGCAACCTGACCTATGGGCAGAAGCTGATCCACCTGGCGCAAGCCGCCGAGAACGCAGAGCACCCCATTCCCACTACGCCCGAGTACGACTGGTTCTTTGAGCGTGACGCCATCTGCGACATGCACGAGGGCAACGCCCCGTATCGTCCGCGCTACATCTGCTGCGACATGGAGCGCTTCGCTCGCCAGGGGAGCGACTTCCTGCGCCTGGATGCGCCGGACAACCTCGACGACCTGCTCATGAACCTGCAGATTCTCTACCAGAACGTGCCCTCCGTCACCGGACGCCCCGTTTATGTGGGGCAGCTCGACCGCGTCTTCGACCCCTTCCTGGACGGCCTTTCCGACGAGGAGATCCTGCCCAAGTTCAAGCGCTTCCTCAACTACATCGACCGCACGGTCGCCTCTGGCTACTGCCACGCAAACCTCGGACCCGAGGACACGCGGGCCGGTCGCCTGCTGCTGCAGGCCGACGCCGAGGTGCAAAATGCCGTCCCCAACTTCACGCTCAAGTACGATCCCGAGGTGACGCCCGACGACTTCGCACGCCTGGCGCTCAAGACGTCCATGGCCTGCGCCAACCCGGCTTATGCCAACGACCGCCTGCTGCGTGACACCTATCCGCTGGCAGCCAATGGCCCCAAGGACGCCTACACGGTCGTTTCCTGCTACAACGTGCTGCCCGTGCGCGGCGGTGCCTACTGCCTGGACCGCGTGAAGCTCAGCCAGCTGGCCGACCTCGCCACGAGCGTCGACCACTTCATGAACGAGCTGCTGCCCAACGCGACCGGCGCCCTGCTGGAGTACATGGACGCGCGCATCAAGTTCCTGGTGGAGGACTCCAACTTCTTCCAGACCTCCTTCCTCGTGCGCGAGGGCCTCATCGAGCGCGAGCGCTTTGTGGGCATGTTCGGCATGATCGGCATGCACGAGTGCATCGAGAAGCTCATGGGACCGGGCCATGTCTACGGCACCGACCCCGAGGCAAACGACCTCGCCGACGAGATCATGACCAAGATGTGCGAGCAGGTGCTCGCCTGGGACGCCCCCTATTCCGAGGCGGGCGGCGGCAAGTACATGATGCACGCGCAGGCGGGATTTGGCGACCAGATGAGCTCCACGCCGGGCGTGCGCATCCGCGTGGGCTCGGAGCCCGAGGTCTTCTGGGACCACATCCGCCACTGCGCGCGCATGCACCGCTTCTTCACCGCCGGCGTGAGCGACATCTTCCCGGTCGAGCCGACCGCGGCCAACAACCTCGACGCGCTTCTTGACGTGGTCAAGGGTGCCTTTGCGGTGGACGACAAGTACCTGTCGTTCTATCCCTCCGACTCCGACCTCGTGCGCATCACGGGCTTCCTCGTCAAGCGCTCCGAGATGGAGAAGTTCGCCCGTGGCGAGGCGGTGCTGGCCGACACGAGCCACGACGGCGAGGGCAACTGGCGTGCCAACGACCTCGCCGACCGCAAGGTGCGCCTGGGATAACGTGTTCATGACTCAAAGGGGTGGGCCCGTGTGAGCCAAGATGACTCACAAGGGCCCACCCCCTTGAGTCACCTGATGGGGGATAGGGATATGGAACTCACCGCACCTGTCAATAAGATCATCCCGTTTTCGCTGGTAGACGGACCGGGTTCGCGCTGCTCAGTCTTCTTGCAGGGGTGCAACATCGCCTGCGCGTACTGCCACAACCCCGAGACGCAAAACCTCTGCTTGGGGTGTGGGCTGTGCGTCGACCAGTGCCCCGCGGGGGCGCTGTCCCGACGGGATGGGCACGTGCGGTGGGACAAGGACGCCTGCGTGCAGTGCGACACCTGCATCCATGTGTGTCCCCACAAGGCGAGCCCCAAGATCGAGCGGCTGACGCCGGACGAGGTGTTTGAGATAGTTCATTCCTACCAGCCGTTTATCCGGGGCATCACCGTCTCGGGAGGGGAGTGCATGCTGCATCCAGAGTGGATGCGCGCGCTGTTCGCGCTCTGCCGCGAGGCGGGGCTGGGAACCCTCATAGACTCCAACGGATGCGTTCCCTTTACGCAGCACGACGAGCTGCTCGACGTGACCGATGGCGTCATGCTTGACGTCAAGGCGTGGGATGACGAGGTGTTCCGTCACCTGACGGGCCACGGCAACGATACGGTCAAGGAGAACCTCGCCCACCTGGCCAGACGAGACAAGATCGAAGAGCTGCGCATCGTGGTAGTGCCCGGATGGAACGACCCCGAGGCGACCATCATGGGAATCGCGGACGTGCTTGGAGACAAGGTGCGCACAACCACGCTCAAGCTCATCAAGTTCCGCCACTTTGGCGTGGTGGGAAAGCTGGCCGGTTCGCCCTCGCCTTCTGACGAGCGCATGGCGGAGCTCGAGGGGCTTGCCCGCACGTCCGGCTTTGAGGACGTGCAGATTCGCTAACGTTTGATGCGGAACGAGCAATGCCCGTTCCGCGATAGGTTGCTAGCCGTTGACGATGGCGATGCCGGCGCTGCAGCCAAGACGGTCGGCCCCTGCGGCGACCAGCGCCTCCGCCTCCTGGCGCGTGTGGATGCCGCCTGCGGCCTTGACCTTGCAGCGGTCGCCCACCGTGGCGCGCATGAGGCGCACGTCCTCGACGGTGGCCCCGCCGGTCGAGAAGCCCGTGCTCGTCTTCACGAAAGCCGCGCCCGCCGCGACGGACAGCTCGCAGGCGCGCACCTTCTCGTCGTCGGTGAGCAGGCAGCACTCGATGATCACCTTTACCTGGGCCGGTGCCGCGGCATCGACCACGGCCGCGATGTCGCGCCTCACGAAGTCGTCGTCGCCCATCTTGAGGCGCCCGATGTTGATGACCATGTCTATCTCGGTGGCTCCGTCGGCCACGGCCACCTCGGTCTCGTCCGCCTTGCCTGCCGTTGACATGGCGCCCAGGGGGAAGCCCACCACGGTGGTAATGCCCACGCCGGACCCCTCGAGCAGCTCGGCGGCGCGTGCGGTCCAGCAGGAGTTCACGCAGACGGTGGCAAAGCCGTATTCCTTTGCCTCGGCGCACAGTCGCTCGACGTCCGCCTCGGTGGCATCGGCCTTAAGGATGGTGTGGTCGATCAGCTTGTTCAGTTCCATGGTCGCTCCTTGCTCGCAGGTTCTGTGCATAACCTCATTATGCTCCAAATGTGGGCATCCACCTGCAAGATGTGTGCTACCATGCTCCATCAGGCAATGACGGAGAGGTTTGTCCGTCGCGTCACCCAAGGACAAGAGAGGGAGCCCACCGGCTGAGAGGTTCCTACGCGGGTTGACGGGCAGAGTTCACTCCACCAGCCGCGACCTGAACGGACGCACGGGCGTCTCAGTAGGCAAGCCGTCTGCCCCACGGCACGGGGCTCAACGAGTGGTCGCTCGCGAGAGAAAACGCGCACGGCAATCAAGGTGGTACCGCGGAGACATCCGTCCTTGGGCACAGGCTCAGGGGCGGTTTTTTGTTTGAAGGGAGACACGCAATGGCAATGGCTGACGACCTCAAGGCAATTGAGGCGCAGGTGGCAGAGCAGGTGGCTGCGCTCACCGGCATGGAGGAGCTCGAGAAGCTGCGCGTGAGCGTAACGGGCAAGAAGGGCCAGCTCACCTCCATCATGCGCATGATGGGCAAGCTTGCCCCGGAGGAGCGCCCCGCCATGGGCCAGCTCGCCAACACCGTCCGCGCAAACGTCGAGGCTGCCATCAAGCAGCGTCAGGAGGAGCTGGGACGCGAGCTGCTCGCCCGCAAGATGGAGGCCGAGTCCGTGGACGTCACGCTGCCGGGACGCGGGCTCTCCCTGGGCACCCAGCATCTCATCACCCAGATCCGCGAGGAGATAGAGGACATCTTCTGCGGCCTGGGCTACATCGTCGCCGACGGTCCCTACGTGGAGACCACCTGGTACAACTTCACCGCCCTGAACGCCCCGGCGGACCACCCCAGCCGCTCCGCGCGTGACTCCTTCTATGTGGTCGACAACGCCCCCGAGGGCAAGGAGCCGCTCGTGCTGGGTGACTCCGACGTGCTGCTGCGCACCCAGACCTCGGGCATGCAGGTGCACTACATGGAGCAGAACAAGCCGCCCATCTACATGATCTGCCCGGGCACGGTCTTCCGTCCCGACACGGCCGACGCCAACCACCTGCCCCAGTTCAACCAGGTGGAGGGCCTCGTGGTGGACGAGGGCATCACCTTTGGCGACCTCAAGGGCACGCTCGACTACTTCACCCGCGAGATCTTCGGCAAGGATCGTGCCACGCGCTACCGTCCGCACTTCTTCCCGTTCACCGAGCCGAGCTGCGAGGTCGACGTGAGCTGCGGCGTGTGCGGGGGCAAGGGCTGCCGCTTCTGCAAGAACACCGGCTGGCTCGAGATCCTGGGCTGCGGCATGGTCGACCCCAACGTGCTCGAGAACTGCGGCATCGACTCCGAGAAGTACACCGGCTTTGCCTTTGGCATCGGCGTCGAGCGCGTCGCGGCACTCCGCTACGACCTTCCTGACCTGCGCATGCTCATGGAAGGCGACATGCGCTTCCTCCGTCAGTTCTAGGCAAGGGCAATCCAAAAAACCTACGTGCAGAAAGGCAAAGCAAATGCGCGTTTCATATGAGTGGCTGAAAGAGATGGTCGACGTTCCGGAAGATCCGCAGGAGCTCGTGGCGGAGTTCGTGCGCACCGGCACCGAGGTTGAGGGCGTGGAGGACAGCGCCAAGGGCCTGAAGGGCGTGGTCACGGGCCATGTCCTTGACTGCGTGCCCCATCCCGACTCCGACCACATGCACGTCTGCACCGTCGACGTCGGCCAGAAGAACCTCGGCAAGGACGGCAACCCCGAGCCGCTGCAGATCGTCTGCGGCGCGCCCAACATGAGGGCTGGCCTCAAGGTGGCGGTGGCCACCATCGGCACCGTGCTGCCGGGCAACTTCAAGATCGAGAAGGCCAAGAAGCGTGGTGTCATCTCGTTTGGCATGTGCTGCTCCGAGGCGGAGCTCGGCATGGGCAACGACCACTCGGGCATTATCGAGCTGCCCGAGGACACCCCCGTGGGACTCGACTACGCGCAGTGGAGCGGGCTGGGAGACACCGTCATCGACTGCGAGATGACGCCCAACCGCCCCGACTGCCTGTCCATGACGGGCGTCGCCGTCGAGGTGAGCGCCATGCTCGACGAGGACACCCACTTTGACCTGCCCAAGATCCAGAAGGAGGAGGGCACGCCCACGGCCGAGCTGGTGGACGTGACCATCGACGACCCCAAGCGCTGCCCGCGCTACACTGCCCGCGTGGTTCGCGGCGTCAAGATTGGACCCAGCCCCGACTGGCTGGCAAAGCGCATCACCGCGGCGGGCGCGCGACCCATCAACAACGTGGTGGACGTGACCAACTACGTCATGTTCCTTACGGGTCAGCCCCTGCATGCCTTTGACCTGGGCAAGCTCACCGAGGTCGAGGGCAAGCGCCATATCGTGGTGCGCGCCGCGCGTGAGGGCGAGGTTCTCACCACCCTCGACGGCCAGGACCGCACGCTGAATCCCGAGAACACGGTCATCTCCGACGGCTACGACCGCGCCGTCGCGCTCGCGGGTGTCATGGGCGGCCTCAACTCCGAGATCGACGAGACCACTGTGGACGTTCTGCTCGAGAGCGCCGCGTTCAACTCGGGCAACATCAGCCGTACGAGCCGCGTGCTCGACCTCATGAGCGAGGCTTCCATCCGCTACGAGCGCGTGGTCGACGCCAACGGCTGTGCCGCTGTTTCCGACATCGCGGCCGCGCTCTTCGAGAGCTGCTGCGGCGCCACGGTGTGCCCCGGCATGGTGGACGCCTATCCTGCGCCGATCGCCGCGCCGCGCATGGCCTTCCGGCCCGCGCGTGCCCGCCTCATCGCGGGTGCGCCCATCGAGGACGACTTCATGGTGACGCGCCTGAAGCGTCTGGGGTGCACGGTCGAGCGTACCTCCGAGGACGCGTGGGATGTCACGGCGCCGACCAACCGTCCCGACCTCACGCGCGAGATCGACCTCATCGAAGAGGTCGTGCGCCTCTACGGCGAGGGTGACATCGAGTCGACGCTGCCCGCGGCACGCAACCATGCCGGTGGCCTCACGCCCGAGCAGAGCCGCCTGCGCCTCATCGGCTCGACGCTGCGCGCCTGCGGGCTTTCCGAGACGAGTACCTACTGCTTTGCCGACCCGCGTGACCTCGAGCGCCTGGGCATGGCGGACGAGGGCAAGGGCGTTCCCGTCAAGATCATCCGCCCGCTCGTCGCAGACCAGTCCGAGATGCGTCGCGACCTGCTTCCGGGCCTCCTGCGCGCCGTCGCCTTCAACAAGGACCACGGTGTCGCCAACGTGCACCTCTACGAGATCGGCCGCCTGCTCTTTGGCCACAAGAACAAGAGCCTCCCCAGCGAGCCGACCTACGTGGCCGGCGTGCTGAGCGGCAGCTGGGACGATGACGGCTGGAACCAGAAGTATCCAAAGCACGACTTCTTTGACGCCAAGGGCATCGTGGAGGAGCTGCTCAGGGCGCTGCGCATCACCAAGGTGCGCTTCAAGCCCACGGATCCCGAGAAGTTTGGCTGGCTGCAGCCGGGCAGTGCCGCCGAGGTCCTCGCCCAGGGCGTGTCCCTTGGCTGGGTGGGCACCGTCCACCCCACGTCGCTCAAGCGCTTTGGCGTGAGCGACGCGGTGGTTGCCTTCGAGCTCTCCGTTGACGCCCTCCAGCGCCTTGCCAAGAAGCAGCTTCCCTATCAGGACGTGCCGACGCTGCCCGGCGTGGATGTGGACCTTGCCATCGTGGTCGACGAGTCCATGACGTACGAGGCCATGGTCCAGCGCATCACGAGCGCCGGTGGCAAGCTCCTGCGGGACGTGCGCCTCTTTGACGTGTATCGCGACCCCGTGCGTGTGGGCGTGGGCAAGAAGTCCATGGCGTTCGCCCTGACGTATCGCGCGGACGACCATACCCTCACCACGGAGGAGGTGGCTGCCGCTCACGCCAAGCTCGTCACCAAGGTGACGCGCTCCACCGGCGGCGAGGTCCGCTCGTAACCCATACCAGACCGACACTAAGGGGTCCCACCCCTACGCGTCGCTTCTGCCGAAGCGACGCGTAGGGGTGGGACCCTTTCTTATCGGTTAGTGGCGGGTGCCCCAATCGGCATCTCCTGCCACGTAAGCGTGCAGCCCGGAGCGAATGTGGTCGGTGACGGCGTCGAAGGTCGAGGCAAAAAATGCCGCGTCAAGCATCGAGTACGCGGGCGTTCCCTCGATGTGGTGCGCCGCATTGTTGGCAATGATCGTCTCCATGGCCCGCTGCGTCCGGTGCATGTCCTCGACGTCGAGCTCGTATTGCGTAAACGAGGCACATTGCCGCAGGACCTCGGGCGTGACGTGCGGCGCTCGCGAGATGTCGAGGGTGCGCCCAAAGAGGTCGAAGTCCTTTTGCTTCCTGATGCGGGTCTTCTCGCCCGGCTTGATGCCGTGCGCGGCGATGAAGGCGTTGTTGTGCCTGTTGTAGTCATGGTCGGCAACGAGGTGCGCCCATGCCCCCAGCACCAGGTCGCTCACGTGTCCTTCGCGATCGGCCCCAGCGTAGTTCTCGATGAGCTCCCAATAGCGCGGCTCGGGCACAAAGGTGGGGTCGGCAAAGTGCGTCTCCTTGTAGGGAATCTTGTGCGAGACGTCGGGAACCATGTAGCCTACGTAGATGTCGGGCAGCAGGTTTCCGAGCAAAAAGGCGTCAACGCACTGGATGCCCAGGGCGTCGGGGCTCTCCTGGGCAAGGAGCTGCTCGGCGTGCGCGGTATGTATGTTCCAGCTTGGCATGCAGGCTATGGTAGCACGGTTTTGTTGCGGCCGTGGCACGTCCCGCTGCCGCTACGAGAAGAACAGCGTGCCCTTCTCCTTATGGGCGCCCCGTGGGCAGAGCCACCTCATGGTGGGCAATGCGCTACACTTACCAAACTGCCGTGACGAGAGGAGCTCCATGGACGACTTCCGTATAGAGCACGACTCGATGGGGGAGATGCGCGTTCCTGCCCAGGCCCTGTGGGGTGCGCAGACGCAGCGCAGCCTCGAGAACTTTCCCATTGGGACCGAGACCATGCCCGTCGAGATCATCTGTGCCTTCGGCATCCTGAAGAAGGCCGCCGCGCAGGCAAACGTCGAGCTTGGCGTGCTTGACGAGACGGCTGGCGCCCTCATCGCCGACGCCTGCGACGAGCTGCTTGCGGGCAAGCTTGATGGCAACTTCCCGCTCAAGGTCTGGCAGACGGGCAGCGGCACGCAGTCAAACATGAACGTGAACGAGGTCATCGCGACGCGCGCCAACCAGCTCGCGGTCGAGCGCGGCATCGCCCTGTCTGCGCCCGTCCACCCCAACGACCACGTCAACCGCTCCCAGAGCTCCAACGACACCTACCCGACGGCCATGCACATCGCCGCGGTGCTCGCGCTCACCAGTCGCGTCATCCCTGCAGCTCAGGAGCTCATCGACGAGCTCGAGCGCCTGGAGCGCGAGAACGAGGGCATCGTGAAGAGCGGACGCACGCACCTGCAGGACGCCGTGCCCATTGCGTTCAGCCAGGAGATTTCCGGATGGCGCGGTCTTGTCGAGGCCGCCCGCGACGACATCCTCTTGGCAGCCGAGCCTCTGCGCCTGCTCGCGCTGGGCGGCACGGCGGTGGGTACGGGCCTCAACGCACCTCCCGCCTTCGACGCCCTCGTGGCATCCAAGGTGGAACAGCTCACGGGTGAGTTCTTCCTCACTGACCCCAACAAGTTCCATGCGCTCACGGGCAAGGATGCGATGGCCTTCAGCCACGGGGCGCTCAAGGCGCTGGCCGCAAACCTCATGAAGGTCGCCAACGACGTGCGCTGGCTGGCGTCTGGCCCGCGCCTGGGCCTGGGCGAGATTCGCATTCCCGAGAACGAGCCCGGCAGCTCCATCATGCCCGGCAAGGTCAACCCGACGCAGTGCGAGGCGGTCACCATGGTGGCCGTGCAGGTGATGGGAAATGACGCGGCCATCGGCTTCGCGGCGAGCCAGGGCAACTTCGAGCTCAACGTGTTCATGCCGGTCATTGCCTACAACTGGCTGCAGAGTGCGCGCCTGCTCGCCGACTGCATGGACTCGTTCCGCGAGCGCTGCGTCTCGGGCATCGTGGCAGACCGCCAGAAGATGCACGACAACCTGCACAACTCGCTCATGCTTGTCACGTGCCTCAACCCCTACATCGGCTACGAAAACGCCGCCAGGGTGGCGCACAAGGCCTACGACGAGGGCATCAGCCTGCGCGAGGCGTGCGTTGGTCTGGGATACCTCTCACAGGACCGCTTTGACGAGGTGTTCAACCCAGAGCAGATGGTGTAATCCCCCCGATGCGTCTGATTCCTGACGCCAGAACAGGAGAGTCACATGTCTTGGTACGAAGATAGCGTCGCCTACCAGATCTACCCGCTGGGACTGACTGGTGCCCCGTATGAGAACGACGGTGTGCTCGAGCATCGGCTTCTGCAGCTTATCGATAATGGCTGGATTGACCATATGGAGAAGCTCGGCGTCTCCTGCCTCATCTTGAACCCGGTCTTTCAGAGCGAGGCGCACGGGTACGACACGATTGACTATCGCCAGGTGGACGTGCGGCTGGGCACGGGTGACGACCTGCGCCGCGTGGTCGACGCCTGCCACGCAAAGGGTATCCGCGTTTTGCTCGATGGTGTGTTCAACCACGTGGGGCGCAGCTTTGGGGCCTTTGCCGACGTGCGCGAGAAGCGCGAGGCGAGCCCCTACGCAGGCTGGTTCAACATCAACTGGGGTGGAGACAACGAGTACGGTGACGGCTTCTCGTATGAGACGTGGGCCGGCGTTCCCTACCTGGTGAAGCTCAACCACCATGACTTTGGCTGCAACGAATACTGTGCCAACACCATCCGTTCCTGGGTGCGCGATTACGACATCGATGGCCTGCGCCTTGACGTGGCCTACTGCCTAGACTTGGGGTTCCTGGGGTACTTGCGCCAGATTGCCAACGAAATCACGGCAGAGAGGGGAGAGAAGTTCCTCCTGCTTGGCGAAACCATGTTTGGTGACTACAACCAGTGGATGAGCGACGAGCGCTGCGATTCCGTCACCAACTACGAGGTGTACAAGGGCCTGTGGTCATCCATGAACGCCGCCAACATGCATGAGGTTGCCTACGCGCTGGAGCGTCAGAGCGGCAGCCATCCCTGGGACCTCTACACAGGCAAGCACCTCCTCAACTTTGCCGACAACCACGACGTGCCGCGCATCGCCACCAAGCTGGACGACAGACGGCAGCTCTGGCCGCTCTATGGCATCGTCTTTGGCATGTGCGGCGTGCCCTGCGTCTACTACGGCAGCGAGTGGGGGATCGAGGGCGAGCAGCACTTTGGCGACCACGAGCTGCGTCCTGCGCTCGAGGAGCCCGAGTGGAACGAGCTGACGGACTGGATAGCGGCCCTCGCAAAAGCAAGGCATGAGAGCGAGGCGCTGCGATGGGGCGACTACACGCAGCTCTGCGTCTCTCCACAGCAGTTGGCGTTCTCGCGCAAAAGCGACCATGAGCGCGTCATCGTCATGGTGAACGCCTCAGATGAGCCAGCGGTCCTGCACTTCAACGCCGACTGCGGCCGTGGCGTCGACTTGCTGACGGGCGAGGACCACGACTTTGGCGCGGGTTCGGAGCTCGGACCCTTCCAGACCAAGTTCGTCCTCTGCGAGCGGTAGCAGGCTGGCAAAAGAGGCTTGGAAGGGACGCTCCCCCTTGCGTTACCCCGTGGGGTGACGCAAGGGGGAGCGTCCCTTCCAAGCCGGTCTCGGGCTACACGTAGTACAGGATCGTGTTGTAGGTAGGCACGGGCCACCAGCTGTCGCCCACCATCGGCTCGAGCGCATCGACCTCGTCACGCAGTGCCTGCATTGCGGGGAGCACCTCGTTCAGGTAGAAGTGGTCCTGCTCGCCAGGGTCCTCGATGCCGCGTGCCTTGTAGTTACGCGACTCCAGGTCGTCAGCGAGGCTCCAGATGGCGTCGATGCCGCGGGTCAGTCTGGTGATGATGCCCTTTTCGGAGGGGCTGGAGATGCCCAGCTCTGCCTTTGCGGCAACGGCCGTGGCGAGGTCGCCCGCATAGGATGAGATGGCGGGGACGTAGAGCCTGCGAGCCATGTCGACCATGCAGTTGGCCTCGATGTTGATGAGCTTTGCGTACTGCTCTGCCTTTGCCACATAGCGTGCGTGCATCTCGGCCTCGGTCAGCACGCCGTACTTCTCGAAGAGCGCGATGTTTGCGGGGTCGAGAAGCGCGGGCAGCGCATCAGGCGTGGCCTTGATGTTGGGAAGGCCGCGACGCTCTGCTTCCTCCTCCCACTCCTGCGAATAGCCATTGCCATTGAAGATGACGCGCTGGTGGTCGCGGAAGGTATGGCGCACGAAGCGCATGGCCACCTGCGTGAAGGGCTCTTCGGAACGGTCAGCCACATAGTTGACGAAGCGGTCGCACTGTTCTGCGACGGCGGTGTTGAGCACCACGTTGGGATCGGCGAGGTTCTGGCGGCTTCCCGGCATGCGGAACTCGAACTTGTTGCCGGTGAAGGCAAAGGGGGAGGTCCTGTTGCGGTCGGTGTTGTCGCGCAGGATGTCGGGCAGCTGGGGAACGCCGAGGTCCATCAGCTCGCTCTCGTGTGCTTCGGCTTGCTCCTTGTGGATGAGCGCCTCCACAACGGGGGAGAGGTTGTCGCCCAAGAAGACGGACACGATGGCTGGCGGGGCCTCGTTGGCGCCCAGACGGTGGTCGTTTCCGGCAGAGGCGACGCTCATGCGTAGAAGGTCGGCATGCTCGTCGACCGCGGCCACCAGGCAGGCGAGAAACACCAGGAACAGGAGGTTGTCCTCGGGATGCTCGCCTGGCTCAAGGAGGTTCTTGCCGTCTGCCGAGAGGGACCAGTTGTCGTGCTTGCCCGATCCGTTCACGTATTCAAAGGGCTTCTCGTGCTGCAGGCATACCAGACCATGGTGAGAGGCAAGGAGCTTCATCTTCTCCATGGTGAGCAGGTTGTCGTCGATGGCGACCGATCCCTGTTCATAGATGGGCGCCAGCTCATGCTGGCAGGGCGCGACCTCGTTGTGCTTGGTCTTGGCGGGCACGCCCAGCTTCCAGAGCTCGTCGTCGAGCTCCTTCATGAACTCGTTGACCGTGGGGCGGATGGCACCAAAGTAGTGCTCCTCCAGCTCCTGTCCCTTGGCAGGGGGAGCGCCAAAGAGGGTGCGTCCCGTAAGGATGAGGTCGGGACGTGCCTGGTAGTCACTTTCCTTGATGAGGAAGTATTCCTGCTCGGGGCCAATGCTGGTGGTGACGCGGTGTGGCTCGCGCCCAAAGAGGGAAAGGACGCGCTTTGCCTGCATCTCGAGTGCGACCTGGCTGCGCAGGAGCGGCGTCTTCTTGTCAAGTGCTTCTCCGGTATAGGAGATAAAGGCTGTGGGGATGCAGAGCACCTCGTCCTTGATGAACGCGGGGCTGGTCGGGTCCCAGACGGTGTAGCCGCGCGCCTCGAAGGTAGCCCGCAGGCCTCCGCTTGGGAAGCTGGACGCGTCAGGCTCGCCCTGGACGAGCTCCTTGCCGCTGAAGGCCATGAGGATGGTGCCGTCACCGTTGGGCGTGAGGAAGCTGTCGTGCTTTTCGCTTGTGATGCCCGTCAGGGGCTGGAACCAGTGCGTGAAATGCGTGGCACCCTTCTCCAGCGCCCACTCCTTCATGGCATGGGCCACCTCGTTGGCAATGTCAAGATCGAGAGGCTTGCCGTCCTTGATGACCCGCATGAGCTCCCGATAGGTGGGCTTGGGCAGGCGTTCCTGCATGTCGGCGTCGTCGAAGAGGAGTTCCCCCCACTCGCTGCTGACCTTGTCCTTGGCCATGTGCGCCTCCCTTTATGCGCTAGCTGTCCAGCTAACGGTACCAAAGAATGCGTGCTGTTTAATGCAATTCAGCCTAACAGCAGAATGTTTCCCGCCAAATACGTGCGCAATCTTGAAACAAGACGTTCTTGGTGGGAGAACGGATTGTCATGAGGCAAGGCGCGTGTCCGTGAGACCTTCGTAATCGACGTCATCGCCCTCTGCATCCTCGAAGTCCTGTGTGTCACTGATAAGGGCAGGAAGGTTCATGAGGTCGAGATACTCTTCCTCTGACCAACCGTTGTATTCCCAACGAGGGAGCTGCCGGCTGAGACGGTAGACAAGCCTCGCGAGCTCGGGAGATGAGTTGGTGCCTTCGCCGAGATTCCATCCCGTTCTGCTGAGCCATCTCAAGACGTCAGAAAGGCTGCTCCCCTTCACCAAAAAGAGGTAGATGAGCAGATCGACCATGTTGTCAGAGAAGGTGTAGTCGTCCTCGCCATAGGGGATATGGTTGTCAAAGTAGCCTGTCAGAGCACGAACGCAGGGAAGGCCGTAGATGAATCTCGACACGTCTTTTATGGGCATGTCTCCCGAAAGACGCGCCGCTACGCCGCGCTGCTGTTTGAAAAGCACTTCCCATGAGTGCCCGGCTGGCGGTTGAGTATCGTCGGTGGCGTAGAACCAACTCTCTACACTGTGGGCATAGAGCCACCTGTCTACCTCTTGATCCATTTGGCTGTCATGGGCAAGAAAACCTCGTTTGATATCGATTGCCCTATGCACAAGGTAGGTGACCCCTTCGAACTCGACGAGGCGGAAGCGGTTGCCTTGCCATTCCGTAACCGTCTGAATGACGTGGAAGAAGGCTTCCATAGTGACATCCTCAAGTTCTGTCTGGGAATGGAAGTAGGCATAGACCTCATCGAGCGGTGCTACTCCGCAAAGCGTCACGTATGTATGGATGGTCGAGATAACCTCAAGCTTAAGGCTTCGGTTGCGCTCGATTCGATCGATATCGACGCCTCCGAACGCAGCCTGCAGCTCGGGCGGCATGAAGGTGACGCAGGAAGCGTCCTGTTGGCTTACGAACGCAAAGGGCAGGAGGTCGGGGATGTTGCGCCGAGGCCGCACGACCGGATGGGAGACCTGCTTTCCCAAGAGGGCGCGCTTCAGCGTCTCGAACGCTTCGTTGTCTGTGATGGTCAGCAGCTCCTCGAAGCGCTTTGTTTCAAGCGGGACTGCCCTCATCAGACGCTCCATCAACTCTTCTCGTGGTGCCGCGCTCATCTTTTTGATTCCCAGCTTTCTGGCGGCCTCTCTAAGAGAGGTCAATGTGGCACCCGTCAGCGCCTCCTCGAGCGAAGAGCCGGCTGGTGCGGTAGTGTTTGCTCGTGTACGCCGATCTACCCCAACATAGTCAAGACGTGGAGTCTCGAGAAATCTAGGCGAATGGTAGCCATAGAGACGCCGTTCCTGCCTTATGCGCTCCTCGCGTTCCTCCCCCTCAAGGCCTGCAAGGCATCCAGTCCTAAAACCGTACAGAGACCCTGCGTTTTTGTTGTACCAACCCATGGCATCCTCCTCAATCGAACACGTATACGTTTGTTAAAGAGACTATAGAACAATCTCAAGCAGAAAGCAAACAAAAGTTCTTCAGATTATGAAAAATAGTTCGCATCTAAAGAACAACTGTTTTATAGTAGAGAAGAGGAGACACAGGAGGGACGAAAAGGCGTCCATTCCCTGGGCTACAATGGTTCACACGACCAAGACGGGAGGACCTTCTCATGGCTGACCAGACTTCGACGCGTACCATTGCGGTCATAGATGGCAACTCGCTCATGCATCGCGCGTTCCACGCGGTGCCTCCCACCATGAACGCGCCTGACGGCACTCCCACAAATGCCGTCTTTGGGTTTCTGTCCATGTTCCTCAAGCTGGTGGACTCCTTTGCGCCGGACGGCATCATCTGCGCCTTTGACAAGGGCAAGCCCAAGGTGCGCATGGAGAAGCTCCCTCAGTACAAAGCCCAGCGTCCACCTATGGACCCGCTCCTGCGGGAGCAGTTCCCACGGGTGAAGGACCTCATGCGTGCCCTTGACGTGCCGGTGGTGGAGCTTGAGGGCTGGGAGGGTGACGACATCCTGGGTACCCTGGCGCGCCGCGGCGAGGAGGCGGGCTACGAGATGCTGCTCATCACGGGCGACCGCGACATGTATCAGCTGGCGACGGACCACATCAAGATCGTGGGCACCAAGCGCGGTCTTTCTGACGTGGCCATCATGACGCCCGAAAGCGTCGATGACCTGTACCACGGCATCACGCCCGAGCTTGTCCCGGACTTCTATGGGCTCAAAGGCGACAGCTCGGACAACATCCCCGGCGTTCCGGGCATCGGGCCCAAGAAGGCGGCTGCGCTCATCGTGCAGTACGGCAACCTCGACGAGGTCATAGCGCATGCGGACGAGGTCAAGGGCAAGATGGGCGAGAACCTGCGCGCACACATCGATGACGCCCTGCTCAGTCGCGAGATCGCGACGATCCGCACCGATGCGCCGCTCGACCTGGACCTTGACGACGCACGGTTCCCGACCTTCGACGTGGACGTGGCGCGTGCTGCGCTGCAGTCGCTCGGCATCACGAGCATGGCCAAGCGCGTGCTCGACCTTGCCGGCGGCGTCGTCGCGTCGCCATCGGCAAACGCGCTCAAGGTGCCCGGCATCCTGACCGGGGAGGAAGCGCAGGACGCCCTCGCCAACGCTCTTGACCGCGGAGAATGGCTTGCCGTCACGGCCGATGACGACAAGCCGCAGGATGCGCTCTTCGGGCTTGGCCGCACGCTTTGGGTGGCCACGGAAGACGCCCTCCTCCGCTTTGACGACCAGGACGCGGACGCGACCCTTGCCACCCTGGTCAGAAAGGGCAAGATCGCCTCTGATGACGTCAAGGGTGCGCTGCACACCATCTTCCCCAAGGACTCTTCCGAACCTGCGCTCATCGAGGCCTCCGAAGTCGACCCCGCCCGTATCTTTGACACTTCCGTGGCTGACTACCTGCTCGAGTCCGACAGGTCATCCTATGAGGTTGCGAGCCTTGCCGAACAGCGCCTGCAGCTGACGCCCCCCGAGCCCACGGAGGAGCTCCCACGCCGCGCAATCGATGCGCTCTGCGTGGCGGTGCTGCGCGAGCCGCTTGCCAAGGCCCTCGAGGAGGATGGCTCGCTCGAGCTCTTTGACAGCATCGAGCTGCCGCTGCTTCCCGTCCTCCTTGCCATGGAGCGTACGGGTCTCCACGCTGACAGCTCGAAGTTTGCCGAGCAGTCTGCCGATCTTGGCGCAGAGATCGAGGGCATGATCGATGGCATCTACGAGCGAGCTGGCGAGCGCTTCAACGTCGACTCGCCCATGCAGCTGTCGCATGTGCTCTTTGACGTGATGGGTCTTCCCACCTTTGGCCTCAAAAAGACGCAGCGTGGCTACTACTCAACCAATGCCAAGGTCTTGGAGGACCTGAGCCATCGCTATCCCATCGTGGCGGATGTCCTTGAGTATCGCGAGCGCGCAAAGATCAAGAGCACCTACCTTGATGCCCTTCCCGGGCTCATCGCGGGCGACGGGCGCATCCACACGAGCCTCAACCAGACGGTGGCGGCAACGGGGCGCCTTTCCAGTTCCGAACCCAACCTTCAGAACATCCCCACGCGCTCCGAGCTGGGCCATCGTGTGCGCACCGCCTTTACGGTGCCCGAAGGATGCGTCTTCTTGGCCTGTGACTACTCGCAGATCGAGCTGAGGCTGCTCGCACACCTCTCGGCTGATGAGGGGCTGGTCGCCGCCTTCAACGAGGGCGCCGACTTCCATGCCGCAACGGCGGCGCGCGTCTTTGGCGTGCCCGTTGAGGAGGTCACCCCGCAGCTGCGCAGCCGTGCCAAGGCGGTCAACTTCGGCATCGTGTATGGCCAGCAAGCCTATGGGCTGGCAACCTCCCTTAAGATCGGCAGGGCCGAGGCACAGTCCATGATCGATCGCTACTTCGAGGCCTATCCTGGCGTGAAGGCGTTCCTTGACGGGCAGGTGGCCTTTGCCCACAAGCACGGGTGGGTCGCCACCATGTACGGCCGCAAGCGCCACATTGCCGAAATCAACGCGCGCAATCGCCAGATGCAGGCCTTTGGCGAGCGCACTGCCATGAACCACCCCATGCAGGGCTCTGCCGCTGACATCATCAAGATCGCCATGGTGCGCGTTGCCGAGCGTCTCCGCGAGGAGGGCCTGAAATCAAAGCTCGTGCTCCAGATTCATGACGAGCTTGACTTCGAGGTGCCCGAGGACGAGATCGAGGCACTCTCCGCCCTCGTGCGCGAGACGATGGAGGGCATCGTCGAGCTGCGCGTTCCCTTGCTGGCGGATGTGAGCTATGGATCCAACTGGGCGGAGGCAAAGTGACGGAGGCACGTCGCATGCGCGTGGTTGCCTATACGGACGGCTCTTCGCGTGGCAATCCCGGCCCTGGTGGCTATGGCGTGGTCCTGCTCTATGTGGACCCCTCGGGCGTGGAGCATCGCAAGGAAGTCTGCCAGGGCTTCTTTGAGACGACCAACAACCGCATGGAGCTCATGGCTGCCGCGGTGGCCCTCGAGTCCCTCAAGCGCCCCTGCGAGGTGGAGCTCCACTCGGACTCTCAATATGTGGTGAACGCCTTCAATCAGCACTGGATCTATGGGTGGATGCGCAAGGGCTGGAAGAATGCGCAGCGCAAGCCCGTGAGTAACAAGGAGCTTTGGCTGAGGCTGATCGAGGCCGCCAAGCCGCATGAGGTCACGTGGGTGTGGGTCAAGGGCCATGCGGGCAACCCGCTCAACGAGCGGGCAGACGAGCTGGCCACGCGCGCCGCAGACGGGCTGGAGGGCCCGCTTCAGGATGACGTTCCCGAAAAGGACAACTCCGGCCAGGGCAATCTGCTGGATATCTGAGATAAAACCAGCCATAACGGCGTATAACCTGTAAGTTAGCTATCCCACTGACCTTTGGTCACGTAGGGGAGGGATGCACTATGCAGGATACCAAGTCGCTCTTGCGTTCTGGCCTCGTTGCACTGCTCGTTGCCGCGGTGATCGCCACGGGGCTCTTCGTCTTTTTGAAGGGTTGCTCGGGCAGCCAAGGCGGGCAGGAGGAGCAGGTCCAACCCGCCGATCAAGATACGGTGCAGGTTCCGTACCTGGTTCACCATGACAGCACGGACGCCTTGCAGACGCTCAACAACGTGGGCCTCTTCCAGGGCAAGGTGGAGTATGAATATAGCGACACCGTCGCGAAGGGGCTCATCATCTCCCAAGACCCCAAGGCCCTGACGTGGGTGAAGGAGGGGACGAGGGTCGACATCGTCGTCTCCAAGGGAAAGAAGACGCCCGACAAGACCACGATGCCCAGCGTCACGGGACTGAGCCAGGACGAGGCCGAGAAGGCCATCAAGGATGCCAAGCTGGTGCCCGTGCCGGGCAACCCGGAGTATTCCGACACCATTAAGCCGGGACTCGTGTGCAAGCAGTCGGTCGCTGCGGGGACCGAGCTTCCCGAAGGCTCCAACGTCACGTTTGCCATCTCGCTGGGAAAGAAGACGGTCAAGGTTCCCGACACGACGGGCAAGAACGTCAACGATGCACGCGACATGCTGAAGGCGGCGGGCCTGGGCATCGACACCACCACCGAATACAGCGGCAAGGTGGCCAAGGACCTTGTCGTCAAGCAGTCCGTTGCCGCTGGTACCGAGGTGACCGAGGGCACGACCGTCACCATCACCATCTCGCTTGGGCAGAAGCCGGTGGACAAGGTGAAGGTCCCTGACGTCATGACCTACAAGCTCGCCGACGCACAGAAGGCCCTGGCGAGCGCGGGCCTCAACTGCGTCTACTCCGGCGATGCTGAGGGCACCGTCAGTGCCGTCAACCCTGCCGTGGGGGCCGAGGTCGAGGTCGGGTCGACCGTCTCGATCACGCTGCAGCACGTCGCCACGCTGGTCGCCGTCCCCGACGTCGCGGGCATGGATGGCCCGACCGCCCGTGCCACGTGCGAGATGGTCGGCCTGACCATCGACTACGACGTGCGCCAGCCCGAGCGCATCCTCATCGGTTCCGAGCCTGCCGCAGGCGCGCTCGTCGACATCGGCACCATCGTGGAGGCGCGCTACGAGGACCCCAAGCCCATCACCGTCGCCGTCCCTGACGTGGCGGGCATGACGGGGCCCGAGGCAGACGACGCGCTCGAGATGGTCGGCCTCGACCTCGACTACAACGTGCGTCAGCCCGATGACGTGCTCTCCGGAACGGACCCCGTTGCAGGCACCGAGGTCGAGGTGGGTACCATGGTCGAGGCCGTCTACCCCGAGCCGAAGATCGAGCCCATGGGAGCCTGGGAGGTCGCAGATGGCGCCCAGTCTGTGGTGAACCCCGACGAGCAGGCCATCTTTGACGCGGTCGGCCTCGACGCCAGCGCCGTCGCGGTGCTTGCGAAGCGCGCTGACGAGGCGGATCAGGTGACTTACGCCTTCCTCTGCAAGGCGGACGACGGCTGGAGCGTGGCGACGATAGCGGTTGACGCTGAGGGCACGCCTGCCCTCTTGGGCACGCGTGGCGTGGACGTCACGAGCATAAACACGACCGACGCCGGCTCCTACGACGAGTGGCAGGTGCCCGACGCCCCCGACACGAAGCTTGCTCCCGAGGAGGCGCAGGCGGCGTTTGACAAGGCATATGAGGGGTACGTGGGCGTTGCCTTCAAGCCCATAGCCACGGTCGCGACCCAGGCCGTGTCAGGCAAGAACTACCGCGTCATCGCCACGGGGTCCTCTCCCGACAGATCCGTCAATGTGGTGTATGCGCTCACCGTGTACGAGGATGCCGAAGGCAACGCGCAGTTCACCGATGTCTCGCGCCTCGACCTGGTGAGCTATCTCTCCCAGTAGCTCTGGTTGAGCAAACGCTATAGGAGCGCCCCTCTGGACAGGTCGTCTGCCAGAGGGGCGCTCCCGTCTTTTCGGCTGCTGTCAGGCTTTGTTGACGTCAGTCTTCCCGATCATGATGTTCAAGATCTCCACGTCGGTGGGCTGCATGCCTACGCGGCCTACATAACCCATGGCGAGGATGGACTCTTCGGGCGTCTCGCCCACCAGGCCATCCCCGGGCAGGAAGTTGTCTCCGGCAAGGGCCATGTCGCAGCCGAGGATGGCGGCGTCGACGGCGGCGCTGATCTTTGCCGCGCAGCTGGGCTTGGCGCCGTCGCAGATGATGCCGCCCACGTTGACGAGGGTGTTGACGACCGTCGCCTCGAACTGGTCGTAGGTGCCTCCCCGCAGCATGCAGATGCCGGCGCCGGCTCCGCAGCTCGCGCTGACGGCGCCGCAGAACGCGGAGAGCTCGCCTATGTAGTATTTGACGTGCACCGCCGTGAGGTCCGAGAGCACGACGGCACGCACGAGGTCCTCGTGTGACGACCAGAGCTCGTGGGCGTACTCGAGCACGGGCATCGAGCAGGTGATGCCCTGGTTTCCGCTGCCGCAGCAGATGACCACCGGCATGCTGCAGCCGCTCATGCGCGCATCGGAGCCCGCAGCCGCGCTTGCGCGGGCCTTGCAGGTGATGTCGTTGCTGCGGCTCTTGAGGAGGGTGCGACCGATGTTGGCGCCCCATTTTCCGCGCAGTCCCTCGTCAGAGATGGCCTTGTTGGTCTCGATCTGGTTGGTGATGAGCGAATCCAGGTCGGATAGGTCAAAGGTGTGGGCAAACTCCCAGATGGAGGAGAGGGTGAGGTTCTTGCGGGGGTCGACCTCCTCCGCCCCGTCGGGCGTGCGGGCTGCGCGCACCTCGCCCACGGAGACGTCCGCCCCATCAAGGGTGAGCTCGACCACGTTGGTGTGGCGGTCCTGAATGCACGCTACTGCCGTGTGCTCATCGCGCGTGGCCACGACGCGGACGTACAGGTTGGACACTCCTTCGGCCAGCTCGACCGAGCAATACCCCTGCTTGACGATCTCGGGCGTGACGGCACGGTGCTCATCGGTGATGGCCTCAAGCACCTCGAGCGCACGTGCCTCGTCGCCACCCAGGACGCCAAGGGTCGCTGCCGCCTCGATGCCACGCATGCCGCCGGAATTGGGCACGGTCACGCTCTTGACGTTCTTGATGATGTTGCCGCTGCATGAGATGTCTATATGGCGAGGAAGCTTTCCCAGTGCGGCGCGTGCCAGCGCCGCGGCATAAGCTACCGCGATGGGTTCTGTGCACCCAAGGGCGCAGACGAGCTCCTCGCGAAGGATGGTTACGTACTCGGCATAGGTCGTGGCGTCCATGGGCACTCCTTCTGGGCGGGTGTCCTTCCATTATCGCATGGTTGGCCGATACGTAAGGGTTACACCCTTTTGTATCGGCTGATACAAAAGGGTGTAACCCTTACGTATCGGTTTGCTGGTCCTTACAGGCAGGCCTCGTAGATGGCGCGCGCGTCATCCATGGAGAGCTTCATGAACGCGCCGAACTGCTCGCCCTTGTTGAGGCGCAGCGTCTCGACGAGAGGCTCGATGTCCTGCTCGCCCAGGCCGAAGTCGCCCAGCGTCGAGGGCATGCCGAGGCTTACGAAGAACGCCTGGAGCTCGTCGATCGCGGCCGTCACGGCATCTGCCACCGCCTCGTCGTGCGGCTCGACGTCCTCGTCCACCGGCTCGATGCCAAAGACGTCGCGGGCAAAGTCCAGGAAGCGCTGCGGGTCAGCCTTCCACACGTGGCGCATCCAGGCCGGCATGATGACGGCCAGGCCTGCCCCATGTACGACCTCCACGTGATGGGCGGACAGCTCGTGCTCGAGCGCGTGGCTCTCCCAGCCGCCAGCACGGACGGTGGGGGAGAGGGACCTGCCGCATCCGGCGATGTCGTTGTGGGCCAGCGTGCTCGCCCACATGACGGTCGCCCGTGCGTCGTAGTCCTGGGGGTCGGCCATGACGAGAGGCGCCGCGTCGATGAGCGCACGGATGATGCCGCAGGCGATGTTGTCGGTGAGGGGTACGGCGCCCACGCCGCTGAAGTAGCGCTCGCAGACGTGCGCGATCATGTCGGTGATGCCGGCCGCCGTCTGGTAGGGAGGCAGCGTGAAGGTGAGCTCGGGGTCCATCACGGAGAGCCGCGGACGGAAGACGTCGCCGCTCACGCCCAGCTTGCGCTGCTCAGCGTCGTTGCTGATGACGCAGGAGCCGGAGTCCTCGGACCCCGCGGCGGGGATGGTGAGGACGGTGGCCACGGGCAGGCACTTCTCGATCTTCACGCCCTTGGCGAAGAAGTCCCAGACGTCGCCCTCATAGGGCACGCCAAAGGCGATTGCCTTGGAGGCGTCGATGGTGCTTCCGCCGCCCACGGCCAGGACGCCCTGCACCTCCTCTGCGCGCGCCAGCTCGATGGCCTCGCGCACGAAGTTGACCTCGGGGTTGGGACGGGCGCCGCCGGCCTCCACATAGGCGATGCCGGCCGCGTCGAGCGAGCTGCGCACCTTGTCGAGGGTGCCGGTCCGCACCACGGAGCCCTTGCCGTAGACCAGCAGGACCTTGCCCAGGCCGAGAGCCGCCGTCTCTTCGCCAATCCTTGTGACGTAACCGCGACCAAACACGAACTTGGTGGGCGAGTTGAACACGAAGTCATTCATGGGGAGCTCCCTTCAAGCCTGCCAATGCAGGTGGTTATCTATGGTCTTGGTTGATTGTATTCCTTGCTGAATGCCTCTCGGGGCCGTGTGGACAATCCTCAAACAATGGTGTCCTGCACGTGGCGTATGCTTGAGGGGTAAAACGCGAGCATGGGGGAGTGTCCATGAACGAGATTCGATGCCCACATTGCGGCAAGGTGTTCCAGGTTGACGAGTCGGGCTATGCCGACCTTCTCAGGCAGGTGCGCGACGCGGAGTTCGAGCGCGATCTCTCTGCACGGGAGCGGCTGATGAAAGAGGCGCACGACCGCGCGATCGAGGCGGAGCGCTTCAGGGCGCAGGGCGAGCGGGATCAGGAACTCGCTGCGCGTGACGGCATGATTGCCGAGCTCAAGGCCCAGGTCGAGGCCTCCGAGGAGATGAGGCGACTTGCCGTGGAGAATGCCGCGACGCAGGCCGAGCGCGCCGCGACGTCAAGGGCGGAGGAGGCCTCGCAGCAGCTCGAGGCCCGCCTCGCGGAGCGTGAGAGCAAGATTGCCGCGCTTGAGCAGCAGATCGCCTCTCTCGGCAAGACGCACGAGGCCGAGCAGGCGCTCGCTGTCGCCAGCGCCACGGCGGAGGCCGAGCGCCAGGTGGTGGAGCTCCAGGCCCAGGTGCACCAGGCGGCGCTCGAGCGCGAGCAGACGGAGGCCTCCTTCACGGCGCGCCTTGCGGAGCAGGCGGCATATAAGGATGCCCAGCTCCGTGACCGCGATGACGAGATTGCCCGCCTGCGTGACCAGCGCACGCGACTTACCACCAAGCTGATTGGCGAGTCGCTCGAGCAGCACTGCGAGATGGAGTTCAACCGCTGGCGTGCCACCGCGTTCAGAAATGCCGAGTTCCACAAGGACAACGAGGTGGTCGGCGGCTCCAAGGGCGACTACGTCTATCGCGAGGTGGACGAGGACGGTGTCGAGATCCTCTCCATCATGTTCGAGATGAAGACCGAGGAGGAGGACAGCGTCCACCACCACAAGAACGCCGACTTCTTCAAGAAGCTCGACCAGGACCGCCGCAACAAGAACTGCGAGTATGCGGTGCTGGTCAGCATGCTCGAGCCCGAGAACGAGTTCTACAACGGCGGCATTGCCGACGTGAGCTATGAGTATCCCAAGATGTACGTCATCCGCCCGCAGCTCTTCGTGCCCATGATCACCATCCTGCGCAACGCCGCGCTGGCGGGCCTCGAGGCCCGTCGCGAGCTGGCCGCGGTGCGTCAGCAGAACATAGACGTGACGCACTTCGAAGAGCGCATGGAGAAGTTCAAGCGCGAGTTTGGCGCCAACTACGAGCGTGCGAGCCGCAAGTTCAACGATGCCATCGACCAGATCGACCGCGCCATCGCAGATCTCCAGCGCGTCAAGGAGAGCCTCACGTCGTCTGAGCGCCAGCTGCGCCTTGCCAACGACAAGGCTGACGCGCTTACCATTCGCAAGCTGACGTACAAGAACCCCACCATGCGCGCCGCCTTTGCCGAAGCCCGTGCCCTGCGCGAGGATGCGGATGACACGCCTGTCGAGCCTGACGAGGTGGAGCCAGGCGAGTAGCCTGACTCGGAAGGGATACTCCCTTCCGAGTCAATTTGACTCAAATGGGTAGGACCCTTGTGTGTCATGGTTTGACAGATACCCCTTGGGGGTATATTCTCCTCTGTGTCAAGCAGAGGAGGAGACATGGCAGAAGGGTCCTGCTGTCACCAGAAGCACACGCCGCGCTCCGAGGAGCTCAAACGTGACGTCACAAAGCGCATCAACCGGGCCGTGGGCCAGCTCAACGGCATCAAGGCGATGGTCGAGGAGGATCGCTACTGCGGCGACGTCCTGACGCAGCTCGCCGCCGTGGAGAAGGCCGTGGCATCCATCTCGCGCATCGTCATGCGTGACCATCTCCAGACCTGCGTGACCGAGCGCATCCAGGCCGGTGACGATGAGGTCATCGACGAGGTCATGGACCTGCTCAAGAAGTTCAGCTAGGAGTCGCACGATGGCTACCACAAAAGAGACCTTTGACATAACGGGCATGACGTGTGCGGCATGCTCGGCGCGCGTCGGCAAGGCTGCCGGCGAGTGCGCCGGTGTCACCGAGGCCAACGTCAACCTGCTCAAGAACAGCATGGAGCTCACCTACGACGGCTCTCCCAAGACGATCGACGCCGTCATCGCGGCCATCGAGCGGGCAGGATATGGCGCCTCGCCGCGTAGCCGCAGCGCAAAGACAGACTCCGCCGCCGCGCCTGTCCCCAACTCCGTCATCGATCAGGCAATTGAGGAGAAGCGCCGTCAGCTCGTCGTCTCGGCGATCTTCTCCATTCCGCTCTTCTACATTGCGATGGGACCCATGTTCGGCTGGCCCGAGTTGCCAGGCCTTGCGGGCATGGAAGGCATGATGGCAAACGCGCTCACGCAGCTTTTGCTCTGCATCCCCATCCTGTTCGTCAACAGGCACTACTTCATCACGGGGTTCAGGACGCTCGCTCACGCATCGCCCAACATGGACTCGCTCATTGCCATCGGTTCCGCGGCAAGCGCGACGTTTTCCGTGGTCAACCTGTACAAGATGGCGCTTGCGCTCGGGCAGATGGACATGGAGCTGGCCCATGCCGCCATGCACAACCTCTACTTTGACTCTGCGGGCATGATCTTGACCCTCATCACGCTGGGGAAGTTCTTTGAGGCGCGCGCCAAGGGCCGCACGACTGACGCCATCACCAAGCTCATGGACCTGGCCCCCAAGACGGCCACGGTGCTGCGCGACGGCTCCGAGCAGGTCATCTCTACCGACGAGGTGGTGCTGGGGGACCGCGTGGTCGTTCGGGCAGGAGAGTCGCTGCCCGTTGACGGCGTGGTGGTCGAGGGTAGTGCCCTTGTGGACGAGAGCGCCATCACGGGTGAGCCGGTGCCTGTGGAGAAGTCGGTGGGTGGCCAGGTGACGGGAGCCACGGTGAGCACGCGTGGCTGGTTTGTCATGGAGGCGCGCGCCGTGGGAGAGGACACGACGCTGGCGCGCATCATTCGCCTTGTGGACGAGGCAACCAGCTCCAAGGCACCCATCGAGCGCCAGGCAGACCGCATCGCGGGTGTGTTCGTGCCGGTGGTGCTGGCCATTGCTGCCGTGACGCTGGTGGGGTGGCTCGCCCTGTCGGGCGACTTTGCCACCGCGCTCACGCACGCCATATCGGTGCTGGTCATCAGCTGTCCCTGCGCGCTTGGCCTGGCGACGCCCACGGCCATCATGGTGGGCACGGGGCGCGGTGCGGCCAACGGGATTCTCATCAAGGACGCCGAGTCGCTCGAGACGGCCTGCTCGCTCACGACCGTGGTGCTGGACAAGACGGGCACGGTGACCGAGGGGTCGCCGCGCGTGACCGACGTCATCTGTGCCCAGGGGCAAGAGGAGGTCGACCTGCTCTTTGCCGTCACGGCACTCGAGCGCAAGAGCGAGCATCCCCTCGCCCAGGCCATCTGTGCCTATGCCGACGAGGTGGCGCCCAGGATTGACCATGACGTGTCGATTGAGGACTTCGAGCAGATTCCCGGAGGGGGCCTTGTCGCCGCCGTCGACGGGCGCGTGACGCTGGTGGGCAACGCGCGCCTGATGGAAGAGGGGGAGGTTGACATCTCCACGCTCGAGGGCCGCGCCAACGAGCTCGCCTTACAGGCAAAGACCCCGCTCTATGTGTCCAGCGACGGAACGTTGCTCGGGCTCGTCGCCGTGGCTGACCCCATCAAGGCGACCAGTGCAGACGCGATCGCACGCCTGCGGCAGATGGGGGTGCGCACGGTCATGCTGACGGGTGACCAGGAGCGCACGGCGGCGGCCGTGGGCCGGCAGGTGGGTGTGGACGAGGTCATTGCGGGCGTTCTCCCAGACGAGAAGGAGCAGAAGGTCCGCACGCTCCAGCAGGCAGGCGAGAAGGTCGCCATGGTGGGCGACGGCATCAACGACGCCCCGGCGCTTGCCCGCGCTGACGTGGGAATTGCTATCGGCGCGGGGACCGACGTGGCCATCAGCTCGGCAGACGTGGTGCTCATGCGCTCGGACCTCTCCGACGTTCCCACGGCCATCGAGCTCAGCCGCGCGACCATGACAAACATCAAGCAGAACCTCTTCTGGGCGCTCTTCTACAACGCCATCTGCATCCCTGTCGCGATGGGCGTCCTGAGCCCCTGGGGCATCACGCTCAACCCCATGATCGGCGCGGCAGCCATGGGATTCAGCAGCGTCTTTGTGGTTTCAAACGCCCTGCGCCTGCGCACGTGGAAGCCGAGCGGGAAGGCCGTGCCCGCGGCGCCGCTTGAGCCTGTAGAGACAACGGTCAAAGAAGTGGCTGAAGACAGCGAGGAGGAAGACATGAGGACGGTAAACCTGAACGTCGAGGGCATGATGTGCGAGCACTGCGTGGCACACGTCAAGGAGGCTCTGGAGAAGGCCGGCGGACACAACGTGGCCGTGAGCCTCGACGAGGGTACGGCGACCATGGAGGTTGGCCTCATCACCAAGGACGAGAAGCTCGTCAAGGCGGTCGAGGACGCGGGCTACAAGGCGTCCGTGGCGTAAGACACGCTACAAGAACGACTGATCCAGCATGGATGACCGGGATCAGGGCTGCTTGCCGTTCACATAACATACATTCAAAGTTAATGACTATTGATATTAGTCCTTTTTACCTGCGAGTATCTATATCAATAATCTTTAAAAAGATTTTGAATGTATGTTAATGTATACCCACTGTGGTATAACGATTGCGAGGAACGATGCAGCTTGCGCTCTGTGGAATCTCGGCGCTCGCGGCTCTTAGGGCCGCACGACAAGGGCTGACGGGCAAGAATGGCGTCCCAAAAGAACGCGAACTTCTGCTGCCGCCAGATCCAGGCCCTGAAAGGAAGCGGTTTACGCCAAAGCTGCTTGCTGACGTGAGCGTTGGCTCATGGCATGTCCCCCAGGGCCGCATGCTTGAAGTTGCGGTTCCCGACCAACGCGAACGTCTTCAGGCGAAGGACGTCAACTGCAAGGTGTTCAGCCAGCCAGCTATGCAGCGTGCATTCGTGTCGCTCGGCGAGGGTGTCCAGGCTTCATCGCCTGAGCTGCTGTTTATCGAAATGGCCCAGGTCATGCCGCTTATGAATCTTGTGCTCTTGGGGTGCGAGCTCTGCGGCAGTTTTAGCCGCGATCCCGCTGACCCTCATGACGGAGACGTGGCGTACTGGGTCGATCCAGTGACGTCTGTTGAGAAAATCCGCACCTTCGCAAAGCTTTGTACGCACGTGCGCGGCATTACGAGAGCTGCTAAGGCGTTGAGCTACGTGATGGACAATGCGTGGTCACCTACGGAGGCGCTCGTTGCGGTGATGGCTGCCCTTCCGCTGGAATACGGTGGATATGGGATTGATCCGGTCGTTCTGAACAAGCGTGTTCCAGTTTCCGAGAAGGCAACGAGAGCATCTCGTGTGCCTGACATGCTGTTTGCTAACGGTACGGTTGGCCTCAACTACGACGGGGAAGACCACTTCGACCTCGGGAAAGTCGTCTCGGCAGCGCAAAGGCTAAGGGAGTACGCGGGCGAGGATTCTTCTCAACGACAGCTGAGTGCGGCATTGGAAGACGTTCACGAAAAGTACGTGGACGACCGTCGTCGTGATCGCGAGCTTGCTGCCGCTGGGCGTCTTGTCTTCTCGGTCACCAAAGAGGATCTTATCGAGAAGGGTGGTCTCGACAACCTTATGACCCTGGTGCTTGACGCCTTGGATAGAGGTGCTTCAGAGAAGTTCAAAATGACCCGTGCCGCCATGCGCGTGCGGGAGTTGGCAAGAATGCGGCAGGACTTGCTCTGGTCAGCAATGCCGGGCGCACTTGGGGTGCAGGCTCGCAGACGTCTTGCTCGCAGGGCAGCGCGGAGGAGGAGCGAGCTTGAGGTGCTTAGGGCGTCGCTTCAAGACGAGGACGCGTGGGAGCATATTGAGCTCGTGTGATGCCAGTTTAATAACTAACAATCAAATTTGGTTATTGAGTACTTGATTTATAAACACCCTGCTAGATACATTGTTTAAGTAATTGATATGCATCGAATGTTTGTTAATAGGAAGGTAGGAGGCCAAATCGCAGGTGACGGTTCCGCACAAAACGCGTTGCGGTAAAGTGGAGCGTGCACATGACGAGGGCGGGAGGAAACATGGCAGACGGATATACGGGACAGCAGGCATCGCTCTTTGGGGACGCTTTTGAGGAGGCGTCGCCTGCACCGGCACCGGGCGACGGTGACTACGCGCGCCGCGCGGCAGAGCTCAACCGCATGCTCAACCATGCGGCATACCGCTACTATGCCCTCGACGCGCCCGAGATGACCGACGCCGAGTTCGACCGCCTGCGCCATGAGCTCCTCGACATCGAGGCCGCCCATCCCGAGCTGGTCACGCCCGAGAGCTATACCCAGCGTGTGGGCGGCTACGTGAGCGAGCAGTTCGAGCCCGTTACCCATGCCCAGCGCATGTACTCCATGGATGACGCCATGGACCTGGACGAGCTGGACGAATGGCTCGCCCGCACCGACGAGGCGCTCGGGGCGAGCGAGAGCAACCCCGTCGCCTACACCTGCGAGCTCAAGATCGACGGCCTGGGCATAGCGCTCACCTATCGTGACGGGCAGTTCGTCCGCGCCGCGACGCGCGGTGACGGCACCACAGGCGAGAACGTCACGGCCAACGTGCTCACGGTGAAGGACGTGCCCGCCGCGCTCGAGGGCAAGGGCCTCTCGCTTGTGGAGGGGGAGGGCCTTGGCCAGTCCATCGAGGTGCGCGGCGAGGTCTACATGCCCAAGCACAGCTTCGTGCGCCTGAACGAGGATGCTGACGCTGCCGGTCGCGAGCCCTTTGCCAACCCGCGCAATGCTGCCGCAGGAAGCCTGCGCCAGAAGGACCCGCGCGTCACGGCCCATCGCGACCTCGAGACCTTCATCTATGCCATCGCGGACGTGGCGCCCGTGTCGGTCACCAGCCAGTGGGCGTTTCTCCAGTGGCTGCGTGACTGCGGCTTCAGCGTGAATGACCATGCGGCGCTCTGCCATTCGGCGGCGGAGGTGCATGACTTCTGCGCACAGGCCTTGGCGCATCGCGAGGACCTCAACTACGACATCGACGGCGTGGTGGTGAAGGTCGACTCCTTTGCCAGCCAGGCCGCGCTGGGATTCACGGCCCGCGCGCCGCGCTGGGCCATCGCCTACAAGTTCCCACCCGAGGAGAAGCGCACCACGTTGCGCGAGATCCGCATCCAGGTGGGCCGTACCGGCGTGCTGACGCCCGTCGCGGAGTTTGACCCCGTGGTGGTCGCGGGCTCCACCATCGCGCGCGCCACGTTGCACAACATCGACGAGATCCGCCGCAAGGACGTGCGCGTGGGCGACACCATCGTGGTGCACAAGGCCGGCGACGTCATCCCCGAGGTCGTGGGTCCCGTGACCGAGGGGGACGAGGGCCCTGCCCACGAGGCGCGGCCGCTCTGGGAGATGCCCGAGGTCTGCCCGAGCTGCGGGAGCCCCGTGGTTCGCGAGGAAGGGGAGGTCGCCTACCGCTGCGTCTCCATCGACTGTCCCGCACAGGCCTCCGAGCGTCTCATCCATTGGGGCAGCCGCGGCGCCATGGACATCGACGGGCTGGGCGAGGAGCTGGTCAAGGGCATGGTTGAGCAAGGGCTTCTCACCGACGTCGCCGACTTCTACGACCGGCTGGACGAGGACGCCCTGGCCGAGCTCTGGACCGGCCGCATGAGCGTCGCGGGCGAGAGGATCGTCGTTGGGCGAACCATTGCCAAGAAGGTCATGGGCCAGGTCGAGGAGAGCAAGGGCCGCGGGCTCGCGCGCGTGCTCTTTGGCCTGGGCATCCGCCATGTGGGGGCGAGCGTTGCGGCTGCGCTGGCAAAGCGCTTTGGATCGATGGAGGCGCTTGCGATGGCGAGCGAGGAGGACATCGCCGCCGTCGAGGGAATCGGTCCCAAGATTGCCCAGAGCCTGCATGAGTTCTTCTCGATTCCCCGAAACCTAGCCGTCGTCGAGCGCCTGCGCCAGGCGGGGGTCGTGCTTGAGGAAGAGCAGGTGGAGCCCCTGCGTCCACAGACATTGGCGGGCCTCACCTTTGTGCTGACGGGAACGCTCGACACGATGACGCGCTCGGCTGCGGGGGATGCGCTCAAGGAGCTGGGGGCCAAGGTGTCGGGTTCGGTCTCAAAGAAGACGAGCTACGTGGTGGCTGGGGCTGCCGCAGGCTCAAAGCTCACCAAGGCGCAGCAGCTGGGCGTGCCCGTCCTCGACGAGGCGGCACTGCAGCAGATCCTCGAAACGGGCGAGCTTCCCGCTGAGCAATAAGCTTCTTTCAGGTTGTGTCCAGCAACGTCGCGCGTCTGTGACGCGCGACGTCCTTTTAAGGTCTTTTAAGGTCTGCACCGTATCGTATCTACAGCGAGAAGGGACAGACCATCATGCAACTCACGTTCAAGCGCTACGAGATCAAATACCAGATCACCGAGGAGCAGTGCGCGCGCCTCATGCATGCCATGAGCGCATATATGGTCCCCGACCAGTATGGCCCCTCCACGGTGTGCAACGTCTATTACGACACCCCTACGAGCCTGCTCATCCGCCGCTCGCTCGAGAAGCCGCTCTACAAGGAGAAGGTGCGCGTGCGCAGCTACGGCACGCCGTCGGCTGACCAGGACGTCTTTCTGGAGCTCAAGAAGAAGAGCGACGGCGTGGTGTACAAGCGCCGCGCCACGATGAGCGCGTCACGTGCGGAGCAGTTCCTTGCAGGAAACGGTGACCCTCAGAACCAGATCGAGCGCGAGCTGGACTTCTCCATCAAGCGCTATGGGGGCCTGGTACCCGCCACCTACATTGCCTATGACCGTGTGGCCTACTATGCGGCACATGACCACGAGTTTCGCATGACCTTCGACCGCCGCGTGCGCTACCGCACCGAGGGCCTCGACCTTGCCTTGGGTGACGCGGGAACGCAGATCCTTCCGGATGGCAAGGTGCTGCTCGAGGTCAAATGCGACGGTGCCATGCCGCTTTGGCTGGTGAAGTTCCTGTCTGCCGAGCGCATCTTCAAGACGAGCTTCTCGAAGTATGGCACCGCCTATCAGACGCGGCTCGCCCACAGCCTCCGCGAGTCCAGGCGCAGGCAGTCCGCCCCCGTTTTCGAGCGGGAGTGGGTGTCGAGCCTCCCCGCATACCGCCACATGGCCCCGGCGCATCTCAAGGCTGCCGTCGCCTAGTCTCCTGTCCCGCACAACTCAAGACGCTGTATGCCCTCTCCCGTCTTAGGAAGGACCTCTCCCATGTTTGACTCTCTGTACTCAACTGCAAATACCACCGTGAGCACGCTTTCCCTGATGCCGTTTGTGACGAGCGTCGCCTGTGCCCTGGTGCTGGGCCTTGTGCTTGCGCTCGTCTACTGCTACCGCAGCCGCCACAACAAGGGCTTTGTCATGACGCTTGCCATGCTGCCCGCCATCGTCAGCGTGGTCATCTCGATGGTCAACGGAAACGTGGGGACGGGCGTCGCCGTTGCCGGCGCCTTCAGCCTGGTGCGCTTCCGCAGCGTTCCCGACTCTGCCCGTGACATCGGCTTCATCTTCCTAGCCATGGTGGTTGGCCTCGTCTGCGGCATGGGCTATGTGGGCTACGCCGTGCTGACGACCCTCATTCTCGCGGGCGGCTTCCTGGTGTACCAGACGGTCGGCTTTGGGTCGGGCAGCGATGAGACGGACCGCACGTTGCGCATCACCGTTCCCGAGGACCTTGACTACACCACGCTCTTTGATGACGTGCTGCGCACCTACACCACCTATCACGAGCTGGTCTCCGTCAAGACGACCAACATGGGCAGCCTCTACCGCCTGACCTACAACGTCGGCATGGCAAGCCCTTCCGCAGAGCGTGCCTTCATCGACGAGCTGCGCTGCCGCAACGGCAACCTCGAGATCTCGATCTCGCGTCAGGAAGTCCTGGAGCAGCTGTAGTTGACGCTTCCAACGCGATCAGGCCAGGTACTCACGCAAGAAGAAGGGCGGCCCCCAGGGGTCGCCCTTCTTCTTGCGTGAGCTATGAGTGGGTGGCTTATGCCTTGGCGCCACCGGGGATCTCGCCTGCGCAGTGCGGGCAGCGCGTTGCGCCCTCCTTGACCTCCTCGAGGCAGTGCGGGCAGATGGGCGCGGGAGCCTCCTCGGCAGGGGCCTCCGGAATGAGGGTGGACTTGAACTTGTTGACGGCCTTAACCAGGTTGAACACGATGAAGGCGACAATCAGGAAGTTGATGATTGCGCTGATGAGGGCGCCAAAGTCCATGCCAGCGATAACGAGCGAGCCAGCCATGTCGGCGCCGCCGCCCGTGATGGTGGTGATGAGCGGGTTGATGATGTTGTCGGTGAGGGAGGTGACGATGCCCGTGAAGGCGCCGCCGATGATGACGCCGACAGCCATGTCCATGACGTTGCCCTGAGCGATGAACTCCTTGAACTCGTCCATGTACTTGCTCATATGAACTCCTTTCGTAGAGACGAGCCGTGCGTACAACACTTTAGCGCATGTGAAGGAAAAGTGAAGGGGCAATCGCGTCGCGTAATGGCCTAGAAAGAATGGCCGTCACCCTCGTCGCGAGCGGGAGAGCTCGTCGGTGTCGAGCCAGATCGTCACGGGCCCGTCGTTGACGAGCGCGACCTGCATGTCTGCGCCAAAGACGCCGCGGCCGCAGGGTGCGTCCGCCTCCGCAAGATCGCAGAAGTGCTCGTAGAGGCGTTCCCCGAGCTCAGGGCCGGCGGCACCCGTAAAGGAGGGGCGGTTGCCCCTCCGACAGTCCGCATAGAGCGTGAACTGGGAGACGACGAGCACCTCGCCGCCGATGTCGGCGAGCGAGCGGTTCATCTTGCCGTCCTCGTCCTCAAAGACCCGCAGGCGCACGATCTTGTCCCAGAGCTTGCGCGCGCACGCCTCGTCGTCTGAGGGACCGACGCCAAGCAGGATGAGGAAGCCTCGCCCACAGCTTCCGGTGACGGAGCCCTCAACCGTGACGCTGGCCTGGGAGACGCGCTGGACCAATGCGCGCATGGCTACAGCCCGTAGATGGCCGAATACTTCTTGACGAGGTAGTCGGTGTAGTACGTGGCCGAGAACTCCTCGCCGCAGGCATCGCGGATGATGTCGGCCGAGTCCTTCGAGCGCCCATGGCGCCAGATGTTGTCCTTCAGCCAGGCACGAATCGGTGCGAGGTCCCCGCGCGAGAGGAGCAGGTCGAAGTCGATCCCGGAGCGCTCCATGGCTGCCAGGAACTGCGCCCCGTATGCGCTGCCGACGGCGTACGTGGGGAAGTACCCGATGGCGCCTTGGCTCCAGTGGACGTCTTGGAGCGCGCCCTTCGTGTCGTTAGGCACGCGGATTCCCAGGTACGCCTTGTAGCGGTCACGCCAGAGCTTGGGCACGTCGGAAGCATGCGCCTCGCCAGACATAAGCAGTTGCTCGATCTCGTAACGGATGAGCACGTGGAGCGGGTAGGTCAGCTCGTCTGCCTCGGTACGGATGAGCCCGGGCTCGGCGCGGTTGGCCGCCATGAAGAGCTGACGTGCGGTCACCCGGTTCATCTGTCCGGGGAAGTGCTTGCGCATGGCGTGCAGCAGCGTCGGGGCAAACGCCTCGGAGCGGCCGACGTAGTTCTCGAAGAAGCGTGACTGCGACTCGTGCATGCCTGCCGACGTGCCGCCCTTGAGCGAGGTGTAGTCAAACGCGGGGTTGCCCTCGGTCTCGTACAGCGCATGGCCACCCTCGTGAAGCATCGAATAGACGTTGGAGAGGACGTCGTCCTCGTGGACATGGCTCGCGATGATGCCATAGTTGGTCGTCAGGGCATCAGAGAAGGGGTGCTCGGTCTTGGTGAGCAGCATCTTGTCCTTGTCGAGCCCCTCGAGTTCCATGAGGTCGCGCGCGAGCGCCCACTGCCGCTGCTCGTCAAACTTGCCCTCGAACATCCGCTTGGACGGCTGGCGGCCCGATGCGATGACGTCGGCCAGAAGCGGAACCACGACCTCCTTTACCTGCGAGAAGAACGAGTCGTAGAAAGCGCGGTCGGTGCCGTGCTCGTTTTCGTCGAGCCACACGTCGTAGGGATCGGCAGAGGCGTTCTTGTAGCCTGCGATGGTGCGCATGGCCTCGACGATGCGGTCGAGGTAGGGCTCGAACGATGCCCAGTCGTTTCCGACCTTGGCCTTCTGCCAGACGTCAAACGACTCGTTGGTCAGGCGCGTGAAGGCCGCCTGCTCCTCGGCTGGCACGTCGACGATGGCGGCGCGATCGCGCATGAGGATCTTGACCTGGGCGTTCTGCGTGTCGGTGAGAAGCTCCCTGTGCCCCGAGAGGCGTTGGAGCATGGCGCCCGTCGCCTCTGAGCAGAGCAGCTCGTGGTCTTCCTGCTCAAGGATGGCGAGCACCTCTCCGCTGTCCCGGGAGGCCTTCGGGGGGTTGACGGAGCCGTTGAAGCTGTTGATTCCCGCCTGGGCAAACCGGTGCGCAAACAGGTGACGCTCGAGGTCCTCAAGGGCGGCAAGGTCGGCCTTGGGGTTGTCGAGCGCTGCGGGGGAAGCCATCTCTGGGGTGCCGGGAATCTTGATCTGCGTGGTGTCGTCGGTGGTGTTCATGACTCTCCGTTCGTTGGTGCATCCGCTCTGTGACGTGGAGGTGCCGTTGTCCCGTCTCTTGGGGACGGCGCCATTGTTCTTCCCATTGAGTGTAGCCCAGCGGTGCGCTTTGCTCGCCTGTCGATACGATGTTCACACCCCGTGCTTTTGCGCGATACTGGTTGATAGGTTATTTTGACGTGCATTGCGTCTATCTGGAAGGAGAATTCACCATGGATCGTGTGCTGGGCATTGACATCGGCGGTACGAGCATCAAGGTCGGCCTGTTCTCGACCGAGGGCACGCTTGAGGCTGTCACCAAGATCCCGACGGGCGAGATCGTGAGCGAGGCGGCGTTTGCCGTCGTCACCAACGGCCTCAAGGGACTGCTTGCGGAGAACGGCGGCGCCCCCGATGACGTCATCGCCATCGGCCTTGACGTTCCCGGTCCGGTTGACGATGACGGCAAGGTGGGCATGCTCGCCAACATCGAGCTCGACCCCGAGGGGCTGCAGGCCGCCATCAAGCGCACGTTCCCGCGCGCCAACCTCGCCTTCGTGAACGATGCCAACGCGGCTGCCCTGGGCGAGCTGTGGCAGGGTACGGCACGTGGCTCCAAGAGCTTCGTGCTCATCGCCATCGGCACCGGCGTGGGCGGCGGCGTGGTTGCCGGCGGCAAGCTCGTCTCGGGCGCCTTTGGTGCCGGCGGCGAGATTGGCCACATCACGGTCAACCGCGACGAGACCGAGACCTGCGGCTGCGGTCGCAAGGGCTGCCTTGAGCAGTACGCCTCCGCCAAGGGCATCGTCAATGGCTACAAGGCCGAGTGCGAGCGCCTGGGCACCACGCCCGTCAACCTGGACGGCCCGACCGACACGCTCTCCGTCTTCAATGCCCATCGTGCGGGCGACAAGGCTGCCAAGGCTGCCATCGACGCCATGTGCGATTACCTTGGCTATGCCATGGCGCAGATCTCGCTCGTCGTCGACCCGCAGGTCTACCTGATCGGCGGCGGCGTGGGCGGCGGCTTCAACCTGTATGCCGAAGACCTCCGCGCGGCCTACCGCAAGTACTGCCTCGCCCCGAGTGCCAGCACGCGCATCCTGCCGGCGAGCCTGGGCAACGACGCCGCCATGTATGGCTGCGCCTTCCAGGCACTTTCCGAGCGCAAGGAAGCTGAGTAGCAAGCGTAAGAGCGCGGAACACCCAACGGCATTGCCCGTTCCGCCGCATGCGGCGGAACGGGCAATGCCGTTGGGTGTTCCGCAGAAAGGGCGGGCGGGTGCCATGTGACACCCGCCCGCCTCTGATTGGCTATGGAGTGGTTCCTACAGGCCGGCAGCCACGGCAGATGCGATCTCTGCGGCGTCGGAGGAGGAGAGGAACTTCCAGCAGAAGTTCTCGTTGACGAGCAGGACGGCCACCTTGGAGAGCAGGTTGAGATAGGTGGTGGGGTCGCTCGCAGGCGCGAACAGGGCGATGGCGGCCTTGATGGGCTTGCCGTCCTGGGAGGCCCACTCGATCTCGTTGTCAAACTTCACGGCAATAAGGGCGGCCTGCTTGACGGCGTCGGTCTTGGCGTGCGGGATGGCAAATCCGCCGTGCATGCCGGTGGAGCCGAGAGCCTCGCGGGCCTTGAATGCCTCGAGGACAGCATCGCGGTCATCAGAGATGCCCAGCTCGACGGCCTTGTCGGACAGGAAGGCAAAAACCTCCTCCACCGTGGTTGCCGGGTTGTCGAGGAAGACGCGGGTAGAATCGATGTAGCTGCTCATGAAGGGGTTCCTCCGTTCAAAGCTGAGTGACAGACTGTGAAAGAACATACCATCAAATCCAAGTATGGAGCGCGGCGCTTTGGTGACGAGTCGTAATCGCCCGATGACCGTGAGGCTACCGTATGGGGAGCGAAACGAGCTTCTCGGCACTCAGCGTTTTTCAGTTGCTGCACAATGATGGGAACCTACGTCAAATAGAGGAGCTGCCATGAGCGTCTTTTATGTTAAGGCCGACAAGTTTGTGCTTCCTGGATACGTGGCTGGTCCGGGGTATCTTGAGGTTGCCGAGGGAACGTTTGGCCAGGTCGTGTCCCAGGCTCCAGATGGCGCAAACGTGGTTGACAGGACCGGCTGCTGGGTCGCTCCCGGCTACGTTGACACGCACATCCACGGCTTCTTTGGCACCGATGTGATGTACTGCGATCCTGCGGGGCTCAACAACGCGTCGCTCGAGCTCGCGCGTCACGGCACCACCTCGTGGACGCCCACGACCCTCACCGCCTCCCTTGACCAGACGGAGGCGGCCTGTGCGGCGGTTCTCGAGGCTGACGAAGGCCGTGGAGATGACTATGTCGGTGCTCGCATCCAGGGCATCTTCCTTGAGGGACCCTTCTTCACCGAGAAGTACAAGGGGGCCCAGAACAAGGCCTACATGCTCGATCCGTCCGTGAAGGCCTTCAATCGCTGGCAGGAGGCTGCGGCGGGCCTCATCTGCCGCAGCGCGCTTGCCCCCGAGCGCGATCGTAGCGTCGAGTACATCAGGGCGCTCGCGGAGATGGGCGTGGCAACGGCGCTCGGGCATTCGGATGCCACCTTCGAGCAGGGGCTCGCAGCCGTGGCGGCTGGGGCCAACTCCTTCGTGCACACCTACAACGCCATGAGTCCGCTGCATCATCGCAACCCTGGCCTCGTGGGCTGCGCCATGGTGACGCAGATGACCTTCTCGGAGCTCATCTGCGACGGCAAGCACGTATCGCCTGGCGCGGCGCACGCCCTCATCCGCGCGAAGGGTTGGGAGCACGTGGCGCTCATCACCGACTGCCTTGCGTGCGGCGGCATGCCCGAGGGGGAGTATGTGCTGGGAGAGCTGCCCATCGTGCTGCGTGACGGTGCCGCGCACCTGCGTGACGAGGGCAACCTTGCGGGTTCGGTGCTCGCGCTGGACCGTGCCGTCAAGAACGTGGTGGACTGGAACATCGTCACGGCGGAGCAGGCCATCCGTATGGCGAGTGAGGTGCCTGCGCGCATGTCGCTCATCGAGGACGTGTGCGGGTCAATCTTGCCGGGGCGCGTGGCCGACTTCAACGTGCTCGAGGCGGACCTGACGCTGCGCGAGACCTACATCGGCGGACAGCTCGTACGGTAGCGCAGCGCTACGCCGCTTGCCCGGAGCGCTCCATCTGTCGCAGCTCACCCAGGATGCTCGCTGCCATGGGCAGCGCTATGAGGGTCGTGATGATGTCGGTCACGGGCTGGGCCAGCTGCACGCCGAGCATCCCCAGAAGGGGTGGAAGCACGAGGACGACCGGCCCTAGCACGAGGCCCAGGCGGCACGCGCCCAAGAACGTGGCGCGCCACATCTTGCCGCTCGTCTGGAGCAGGAAGTTGGTTGCCATGGCCACGCCCGTGAAGGGGAGCGTGACGCTCTCCACGCGCAGGGTGAGCGTGGCAAAGGCGACCACCTCGGGATCGTCGCGGAAGACGGCGATGAGCTGCGGCGCCCAGACAAACGTGACCACGCCGATGGCGGCTACGGCAATAAACGACGCCCTGATCGCGGTGAAGTAGGCCTCGCGGATGCGGTCGTAACGCTTGGCGCCCAGGTTGTAGCCCACGATGGGCTGGAAGCCCTGGCCAAAGCCGATCTGGAAGAAGTTGCCCACGCTGGTGATGCGCTGCACCACGGCGATGCCCGCAATCGCGGCGTCGCCAAACGGCGCGGCGGCGTTGTTGAGCAGCGAGGTCGCGACGCCCAGCATCACCTGGCGCGCAAAGGAGGGGACGCCCCCGTTGTTGATCTCGCGCATCATGGCGCCATCGGGCAGGCGCACGTAGCTAAGAGAAAGCGGCGTGATGCCCACACGGTTCATCTGCAAAAGCAGCAGGACAAAGCTGAAGGCCTCGCTGATGACCGTGGCGAGCGCGCTTCCGGCGATGCCCATATGGCACGGAAAGATGAGGATCGGCGTGAGGATGGTGTTGAGCACGGCGCCCGCGACCATGCAGAGCATGGAGTAGAACGCCTCTCCCTGAAAGCGCAGCTGCATGTTCATGAGGAAGCCGCTGGCGATGAACGGCGCCCCAAAGAGGATGATGCCGATGTAGGTGCGGGCGTAGGGGAGGATGGTCTCGGTCGCCCCGCCCACGTAGCATAGCTGGTCCAAGAAAAGGTGTCCGACCAGGGCGATGAGCACGCCAAGGGTTATCGTTGCGGCGAGGCCCGTGTTGACAAACTCGCGTGCTCGCTCGCGATCCCCTGCGCCCAGATAGCGGCTCATGGGGTTGCCGGTCCCTTGCGCAAAGTAGAACGCCATGGCCTGGATGACCGTCATGGTGACAAAGCCCACACCCACGGCGGCACTTGCGCTCGTCTCTCCCATCTGCCCGACAAAGAACGTGTCGGCCAGGTTGTAGATGGTGGTCACCACGTTGGCAAAGATGGAGGGCGCCGCAAGCGAGAAGATGAGGTCCTGCACGGGACGCTCGAGCATCTCGCGGCGCTTCTCCTCTGGCGTCATCTCGCGGGGGGCTATGATCGATAAAAGAGATTTCATGCCTACGTATGGTAGATCAATACCGTCAATTGATTGTGCGCAAAGGTACTATCCCCACGTCTTCCCAATTTCTGCGTTGCCTTCCCGCACGGGGAATACCTCGAGAAGGTTAAGGCTAGGCGAGCAGTGGCGGCTCGAGATACGCGACGGCCTTTCCTGCCGCCTCTGCGTAGGCTATCTCAGAGCGCGTGCTGTCTCCGATGTAGCCGCCCACGTTGATGACGAAGATCTCGTCGGCCATGTCGATCTTGCGCTTGTGCATGTCGTCGAGCATGAGCTTGGTCTGTGTGAGCGTGCCTTCGTCCATGCCCTCCCAGACCTCGTCGTCTCCCGAATGGCCAAAGAGCCCCACGCTGATGACGATGTTGCCGGCAAGCGTCAGCCGCTTGTTGGCCTCGCGGAACTCCTGCTCGAAGCGGGTGCTGCCGCAGAGCGTGATGACTTTGTATCCACCGACCATGGCTTGCCTCCTAGGCGAGTGAGCTGACGAACTCCTTCACGGCCGCGCACACCTGGTCGAGATGCGCATGATAGTTGTGGTCGTCGTTCTCGATCAGCACCAGCTGGGCGTGCTCGTAGCCCTTTGCGGCATCGATGGAGTACTGCACAGGCACCGCCTGGTCCTGCGTGCCGTGGACCAGGAGCACGGGCCCATGGAAGCCGGCGATCGCCTCGTCTACGTGGATGTGCTGCGCAATGCGGAAGTAGTCGCCGCAGAAGAAGGGCGTCTCGGTGCCGCCCTCGGCAAGGTTGGGGTCACCCATATAGATGCGATCAGGCACATGCTTCGGGTCAAAAGTCATGCCAAACAGCACACCCTGGAGCGCGTTGTCCACGATGACGATTGCGGGCGACATGGGGATGATGGCCTTGAGGTCATCCGGGCGCAGCGCTGCGACCAGCATGGTGAGGAGGCCGCCCTGGCTGTGCCCGCAGAGGTAGAGGTCACTCACCCAGTCGAGCCCCTTGGCGTAGTCGATGACGTCGAGCATGTTGTCGACCCACTTGAGCAGGGTGTGCTTGCCAAACGTGCCGCCGCTCTTGCCATGGCCGTACATCTCCACGCGCAGCGTCGCCACACCCACCTCGCGAAGAGCCTGCGAAACGGCAAGGATGTGCTCCTCCTCCATGTGGCCCGTGAGGCCGTGCTGCACGATGCACAGGGGACAGCGCTCAGGCGCGCCCTCGGGCATCTCGAGCTTTGCGTGGATGGCGATGCCGTCGCTGTCGATGAAGAACTCCTGCATGGCTGGACCTCCCTGTGGGTGCTGTTGTGGACGGCATCATGTTAGCAGCGTTGCCCGGCGTTGTATGACACCTCGGCTGCCTTGTCGGTCAAAGAGGGGCGCCCCTCGGAACGGGCCAAGAAGCCGTTTCCGAGGGGCGTCCTGCGCTTCCAACTTGCCGACAAGTTTGGGTAGAACGCTACTTTTCTGCCGGCTCCCACTTGCAGCGGATGGGGGAGACGATGGCGCCCGTCGCCTTGAGCTCCTTCATCGCCTTGTCGACGACCTTGCGGTCGAGGCCGGAGAGCTCGGCGATCTTGCCGGCGGCAAGCGGCGTGCCCGCCTCGCGCATCGTCTGCAGTACCAGCTCGGTTGCTTCCATGATCCACTCCAATCGTCTTCGTGTCGGGCTCCATACCTCGACAACCATCTAACCAACTATTTAATAGTGTACAATTAAATGGTATAAAATGAAATAACAAGTACATAAGAAGTAAATCTAATCGGCGAAAGGGCTATCAGGATGAGCAAAGGGTTTGTGATTGGTTTTTTAGTTGGCTGCTTTCTCACGCCCTTACAGCACGGCTACTCCCACGTCTTCCAGACGTCTGGCGCATAGCCTACCGTTGCCTGGCGGCCGTTGCGCACGATGGGCTGTCTCAGGACCTGCTGGTTTTCCAGTAGCACGCCTTCGAGCATGGATGCGGGCGTATGCTGGACGAGTGCGAGCGCATAGCCGTCCTTAGCTCCCTCGTCGATGAGCGCCTCCAGCCCGCCGACCGCCCGCGCCACCGAGGTGAGCTCTCCCTTGGAGAGGCCTTTCTCCTTGAGGTCGATGTACTGGAACTTGATGCGCCGCTCCTTGAACCAGCGCTCGGCCTTGCGGGAATCGCTGCTCTTCTTGGTGCCAAAGATCTGGATGTTCATGCGCGTCCTCCCTTATGCTCGGGCATTGCTTCGGCGTAGCACGGTGATGATGGCCGCGGTCATGCCCAAAAGGACGATGACGGGGATGACGGCGGCGCGGCCCATCACGTCGCAAAAGCGCGTACCAACAAACGCTCCGCAGGTAAACGTGGCAATGATGCTGATGAAGAGCCCCGCTCGGCGAAGCTTTTCTCCATCGTGGTGCACGATGCCCGCAAAGAGGGCATCGACGAACTTCTTGAGGGTTCCCGTCGACATGGTGGTCACGATGGCCTCACCGCGAAAGGTCGTGAAGGTCTCGTACTGAAGCGCCGCGACAAACGACACGAGGCTGTTGGCGAGCAGGTCCCAGCCTTCCCCCAGGGGCAGGGTCCCCACGATCGCGAGCACCGCCATCTCGATGGCGAGGATCGAGCGACGAACGAGGCGGACCTGCTTTCGTTCGAGCACCTCCTTGATGGTGAGAGCGGTAAGGAGGCCGAGCGCGAAGGAGCAGATGGGGATGAGGTAGAAGAGGTACTTGTCGCGGGCACCGTTGGCGAGCGAGATGCCCAGCTTGACGATGTTTCCCGTCTGGGCGTTGGCAAAGACGCCTCCACGGATGAAGTACGTGTAGGCGTCCAGGAAGCCGCCCACCAGGGTGAGGATATAGGCGACGCGCATGCGCTGCGACGCCATGAGTGCCTTTTCTTGTGTGGCCATGTGCTGCTCCAGGTAAAGGGATGACCCCAACAGGATAGGACTTTTTGATGTGGCGGGACTGTCGGCAAGCCTGCGTCCGCCTCCGCCCAGCCGAGGCGGCTCCTCAGCGGACCATGCACTCCTTGCGGCAGTCGCACGTGAGCAGGTGGTCGTTCACGATGCCCACCGCCTGCAGGTAGGAGTAGGTGATGACGGGCCCCACAAAGCGCATGCCGCGGCGCTTGAGGTTGGCGGACACGGTGCGCGAGAGCTCGGTCTGCGTGGGGATCTGTTCCATGCTGTCCCAAGAGCCCACGACCTGCCGGCCGTCCACGAAGCCCCAGAGGTAGGCGTCGAGGCTTCCGAACTCTTGCCGTATGGCCTGCGTGACCTGCGCGTTGCTGCGTATTGCCCACACCTTTGCCCGCGCTCGGATGATGCCCGGGTTGGTGAGCGCCTCCTCGAGCTCCGCGTCAGGCATGGCGGCGCAGGCATCGATGTCAAAGCCGTGAAAGACGCGTCGGTACTCGGGGCGCTTCTCGAGGACCGTCCGCCACGAGAGGCCCACGCTCATGCCCTCGAGGCAGAGCATCTCAAAGAGCTGTCGGTCGTCGTGGACGGGCCGACCCCACTCGTGGTCATGGTAGGCAAGCAGGAGCGGCGTGACGTACCACGAGCGGCAGTCAAGCGGGTTTGCGATGGCCATGGCGTCTCCTTCGTGCGGCAACATGCCACATGGTAGCGCGTCTGGGGCTGGCGGGGTGTGGGGCCGCGCGGTGGCGTGCGCTCTGGAGGGGGTCTATCGACGAGAAACCATACACAGTTTCTTTCCTTTTGCGATGGACGGTGGCTTTATCGAGATGAGCGAGCACTTCCAGCCCAAGAGGAACAAACAGTGTATGGTTTGGCCTTCTCTGAGCTGTGAGGCTGGCGCGCTTTTCGGCTCCGAGGGGCATCGCGTTGGCCGCATCCCTCTCGAGAAGATACAATCCCATACCAGGCAAACATCGAGGGGAACCCATTCATGGCATCGATTCTTGAGGCAACCATGCTCCTTTGCTTCGGCCTTTCGTGGCCCATCAACGCACTGAACGCGTGGCGGGCGAGGACGGCAAAGGCGACCTCGCCGGCCTTCCTGGCCCTCATCACCTTTGGTTATGTGGCGGGCATCGCTGCCAAGTTCGTGGGCCACAACGTGAACTGGGTCTTGGGCGTCTATGTGTTCAACCTCGTGGCGCTTATCGTGAACGACCTCATCTACGTGCGTAACCTCAAGCTTGATGCTGCTGCGGCAGAATGAAGGGGGAGCAACCATGACCGTTGCCTATGACGAGCCCCAACGCAGGGCGAACGACGAGGCGCTGACGCATCCGGGAAACGCGGCCTGCTACGACGTGAGCATCGTGGCGCCCGATCGCACGAGCTCACTGCGCGGCAAGGCGATCGCCTTCCTGGGAAGCTCGGTCACGGTGGGTGCGCTCTCGATGGGGCAGGCCGTGGCGGACTTCCTCGCGCGCAAGGATGGCGTGCTTGCGCTCAAGGAGGCCGTGAGCGGAACGACCCTCGCGGATGACGTGCACGACGGCAGCTCGTACGTGGAGCGTATGCGCACCATACCGGCATCCACCCACCTGGACGCCTTCGTCTGCCAGCTCTCCACCAACGACGCCTGGAAGGGCAAGACGATGGGTGCCATCGTCGCCGAGGGCCCCTACGACACGGCGACTGTGGCCGGCGCGATGCAATACATCGTCGAGCATGCGCGCAGTACCTGGGGATGTCCCGTGCTCTTCTACTCGGGCACCTTTTTCGAGAGCGCGGAGTACGCGCAGATGGTGGAGCTGCTCGACCAGATGAGCGAGCTCATGGGCGTGCCTGTGATCGACCTCTATCACGATGAGGAGATGCGTGCGGTCTCGGCCGAGGACTACGCCCTCTACATGCACGATCCCGTGCACCCCACCAAGGCGGGCTACGGCCTGTGGTGGACGCCCAAGTTCGAGGAGGCTCTGACTGCTGCCCTGGCGTAGGTGATGTGCAGGCAAAATGCCGCTGCACCTCTGGCACGCTGCGCAGATGCTTAGAGTTCCCGATAGGTGATGAGCTCGATGTCAGGCCGGGCTGTCCATGCCTGTAGCTCGGGGCTGCGCAGGAGCTCGGCGTCTGTCGTGCGGGGAATGGTCAGCGACGAGCTGCGCATGAGCTGTGCGTCAACAAAGCCCGGGTGAAGCATGAGCAGGTGCGCCACGGGTTCGTGGCTCTGCTCGTCTGACCTGAGCACCGCATCCATCAGCGCGTCGAGGTCCCCCGCGCTTCCGTGGATGAGGGCGTTGCTTGAGCCTACCTGCATCACCTCGTTGGCAGCGGCAAGATACGAGAAGGGCTTGCCATGCCGCTTGGCCACATTGCGCACGCCTGCGACGAAGTTCGCGCTTCCCACGGCATGGACGTCAACGTAGTCGGGCTCGCGCCCAGCCAGGGCGACGAACGCCTGATACTGCGCCTCCGCCTCGCGCTCCACGTCGGCTAAGGCAGCCGGGTCACTGGCGGCTTTGCGGTAATGGTCCGAAGGGAAGAAGCGGCCGTCTGCGTCCACGAGCGAGGGGACGTCCGTGGGGTCGCTGACGGGCCTTCCGGCAGAGATGGTGGTGTGCATGCCCAGGCAGTGCCCCTTGTCCGCGACCAGACCGTATCCGTGGGCGGCATCGGGAAGGTTCACCATGAGGCCGATGCTCATGGGAAGGCCGTTGTCGCAGGCCCAGGCGATGCCGTAGTTGACACCCACGGAATAGCCGAGGTCGTCTGCGCGTAGGACGATGCGGGTCATGGCGGTTCCTCTCGATTGCAGTCGGGCTGGGTCCGTGCTGGTGGACAACCTGCCCATAAGCATACGGGCTGACCACCGTTTTTACAGCCTGCTTCGCCAAAAGGTGGCACCTAACCCTTAGCCCGCCAAAGCTGGCGGCTAGGCCTCTGACCTCATGCGTGGGAAGACAAAGCCGCTGAGCGGCCACCCCTGTCGTCAGGCTTGTCTGCCTTTGCGGTAAGCGTAGGAAGGTTTTCGCCCAACGTGAGACATATTTCTATGCGCACCGGATTAGTTTCCGAAGCACGAAAGGACGTGCTCAAAAACGAAACAAGACCTCGTGAGGGGAGAACATCATGAACGAGAGCAAGACCCTGGGAATCGTCGACGGCGCTGAGCTTACCGACAAGGTTCTGGACATGGTGACCGGCGGTTATTTCTACTCATCCGGCTGGAAGATCGACGTGATTGATGACACCACGGGTGAGGTCCTCAAGGACTTTCCCACCGACCATTGGGACGAGGCTCGAGCCTACGCCGAGCAGGTCGGCGTGCAGACCACGTGCCTGCACTGGGACGAGCTCGCCGATCTGCGCGCCCGCTATGATGCGATGTGCGTGAAGCATCTGTAGACGACGGCGTAGAAGAACTCTCCTGCTGGGCGTCCTATGAGGCGCACAGCTTAACGATACAACGCATAAAGGGGCGGCCGGCGATAATCCGGCCGCCCCTTTTTGTCATACAAGGCGTTGATGCCTTAGCGGCAGACGATCTCTACCGGTACGTCCAGGATCTTGGCGACCTTGCAGATGGTGTCAGTCCAGCTGCCCTGTGCGGCGGCGAAGTGGTGCGTGGGTCCGCACTCGCACCAGCGGTTGTTCCACTCGCGTGCGCCAATGCTGAAGCGCGTGCGGAAGGTGGTGTCGCCGTTGCCGAGCGTGGGTCCGTCCTCAATGACACCCTCGCTCACCACAAACTTGAAGTGTCCGTCCTTGTCCTGCGTGATGCCCAGGTAGGTGACGGGGCCGGCCTTGGGGTAGAAGCGCGTGAGGAAGCCGCCGCCCGCCTTGCCGTGGAACACCGGCACGATCTCCATGGATGCCTTGCGCGCGGTGGAGAAGCAGGCGTCGCCCGAGCCGGAGTGGCCGATGAGCACTACGTCGTCGTTGAAGTCGAAGGTGTAGAACTCGGAGAGCTGGCAGGCGCCGGAGAGGACCTTCATGATCATCATGCCCATGGCCACCTTGATGTCGCCCTCGACGGCGCAGGCCACTCCCTGCTTGATGAGCATGGAGAACGCGGGGATGAGCATGGAGTCGAGCACGCCGGCCTTGCCCTGCGCGAAGCCGTCGTAGTGGCTCGCCACGAAGCCCAGCTCCTCACCCTTCACCCACCGCTCGAAGGCCACGACGTAGCGCGCCATCTCATGGACGGACGCCTCGTCGTAGTCGCCGAGGATGTCGAAGGTGTCGTGGATGTCGGCCACCTTGGCGGCGATGGCGTCCTCGTCGGTGATGTCGTCGGCGATGGCCCACATCTTCTCCCAGTCAAACTGCTTGGTGTAGAGGCCCATGCGGTGGTAGAGGTTGGTCTCGTCGATGTAGAGGTCCATCATGCCGGGGTAGGGGCGACCGATCTGCGCGAGGTTGGTGTAGCGCAGGCGACGGCGCACCTGGGCTGCGCGGCACCAGTCCTCAACCTCGGCCTGCACCTGGGGATCGCCGCCCTCAACGACGCCGGTGATGACGGCGTGGCGCTTGCCCGCGCGCTCGAGGTCGGCGACCATCTCGCCCACAGCGCCGCCCGCATATCCAATACCCAGCCACTCAGCCGTGCCCGCGGTCTCGAAGTCCAGGCAGCGCACCTTCTGGAGGTTGACCAGGACGACGGGCACGTTGAGGTCGCGAATGGCGGGCAGCATGTTGTAGCTGGTGGCGTAGGTCAGCAGCTGGCAGAAGACGAGGTCGACGTCGGCGGCGCGGAACTTGTCACCCGCAGCGGCAGCGGCCTCCTTGGTGGTGCAGAGCCCGCCGTCGATGACCTCGACCGTGTTGGGGAGCGTGGAGACGAAGTCGGCATACTGCTGCTCGAACTCGGGAACGAGCTCGGGGAACTGCGGAAGGTAGGCGCCGAGGGCGATGGAGAAGACGGCGACCTTGGCCTTGGTGTTGACGAGCATGGTGAGACCCCTTCTAGTCGACGAACGCCTCGTTGATCTTGATGTTGAAGTCGCGGCAGGTGTCTTTGAGGCCCTGGTCGGAGATGACGTTGAGGAACGCGTCGCTGCCGCCGTTGGCCGCGCGGGCGGCAACGTAGAGCTCGGCGGCCTTCTCGACGGTGTGCGCCAGGCCAAAGGTGGTGTCAAAGTCGGGGCCGGCGGCAAAGAGACCGTGGTGCGCCCACACGATGGTGTCGTAGGTCTTCATGAGCTCGCTCGAGGCCTCGGCGATGGCCGGGCCGCCGGGCACCATCCAGGGCACGACGCCCACGCCACCCGGGAAGACCACGACGCACTCGGTCATCATCTGCCAGAGCACGCGCGTGAAGGCACGGTCCTCGAGCGGTACGATGAAGCTCATCTCGATGATGCCGGGGGTGTGCGCGTGGTAGATCACGCGGTTGGCGCCGTCTGTGCGCTCGGCGGTGACGCAGTGGTTCATGTAGTGGCTCTCGAACTCGCTGGTCGGGCGAGCGCCGTCAAGCAGGCCCCACACGATGCGGAAGGAGTCGCCCTCCTCGTTGATCTGGACGATGCCGATGTTGTGTGCTGGGTCACCCATCACGTTGCGCATGTACTTGCCGCTGCCCGTGGTCACAAAGTAGGAGCCGGCGAGGTTTTCGCCGCGCACGCCCATCTTGACCCATGCGCGCGGCTCGTCGTCAAAGAACGGACGCGCCTGCTCGACCTCCTCGTCGGTCATGCGGTAGGTGAGGTTGCCGCCGTTGCGCTCGTGCCAGCCCTGCAGCCAGCCGTCGTCGCACATGCGGGTGAAGCCCTTGATGAACGCCAGATCCTCCATTGCCATGATGCTCTCCTTTCGTGCCCTAGCGGGGCAGGTATTCCTTGATCTCGAAGCTCTGCTTGATTGCCGCGCGGGCCTCCTCGAGGCTCGCGTACTCGCCGGAGTGGATGAACTGCACCATCAGGTTGCCCAGCGCCGTGCCCTCGGTGGGGCCCGCAAAGACGGGCAGCCTGCACTGGTCGGCCGTGGCCTGGTTGAGATAGCCGTTGTTCGAGCCGCCACCAACGATGTTGATGCTTGTGTACGCCACGCCCGTCAGCGCGCTCAGAAGCTCGATGGTGTGCGCGTAGTCGGCCGCGAGCGAGTCGTAGACGCAGAGGGCGTACTCGCCCATCGTGGCGGGGACGGGCTGACCGGAGCGCTCGCAGACCTCGCGCAGCGCGCCGAGCATGCTCGCGGGAGCCAGGAACTCGGGGTCGTCGGCGTCCACCACGGCATGGAAGCCCGCGGCGCGCGCATCCTCCGCGGCGGCGACGAGCTCGTCCCAGGTGGGTGCGGTCCCCGTCTGCTTGCCCAGCTCCTTGCGCACGTTCTGGATCATCCAGAGGCCCATGATGTTCTTGAGGTAGCGGAAGCGTCCCTCGTAGCCGCCCTCATTGGTGAAGTTGGCCAGGGCGCTCTCGGGCGTGCAGATGGCCGCGCGGTTCTCAACGCCCACGAGGCTCCAGGTGCCGGAGGAGAAGTAGACGGCCTTGTCGTCGCGCGCCGGAACGGCAAGCCAGGCGCTGCCGGTGTCATGGCTCGCCACGAGCACGACCTCGCAGTCGAAGCCCACGCGCTCGGCCACCTCGGGCCTGAGGCTTCCCAAGGTCGTGCCGGGCATCTGGATGGGCTGGAAGATCTTGCGGGGGAGGTTCAGGCGTGCGATGAGCTCGTCGTCCCAGTCCATGGTCTTGGCGCCGACGAGGGCCGTGGTGCTCGCGTTGGTGTACTCGTTTGCCTTGACGCCCGTGAGGACCCAGTTGAGGTAGTCAGGCACCATGAGGAAGGTCTCGGCCGCATCAAGCGACGCGCGGTCCTCGCGGGAGAGGGCGCAGAGCTGATAGGCGGTGTTGAACTGCTGGTACTGGATGCCGGTGCGCGCGTAGTGCTCGCCAAAGGGAAGGATGCCGGAGAGCTCGAGGGCGTCCTTCACGCCGTCAGTGCGGGAGTCACGGTAGCCAATGGCGTCGCCGAGGCGCTGGTCATACCCGTCGAGCAGCACGTAGTCGACGGCCCAGGTGTCGATGCCGACGGTGGTGGGGGTGAAGCCTGCCTCCTTGGCGGCAGTGAGGCCCGCGATGACGCTCTCGGCGAGCGCGTCGATGTCCCAGCAGAGGTGCCCGTTCTTGCGGGTGAGGCCGTTCTCAAAGCGGTAGACCTCGGTGAGCTCCATCCTTCCGTCGACGACCTGGCCCACGATGTGGCGGCCGCTCGACGCCCCGATGTCGATTGCGACGTGACACGCGCTCATTGCCTTTCCTTTCGGTTTCTTGTTTTCGATGCTTCATCTGTTAATTCAAGTTTATTAGGCGTTATTTTGATTGACCATACGCATGATGCGCCTGAACTTTCGAAATATGCGCCTGCTAAAACCGTCATCTGTAAAAAATACCGCCCCGGGCACACTGCACGGGGCGGCAGGGAGAGAGCCGTATGTCAGCGCTTACGCACAGCGGGGATTAGCGCGTGAAGTTCTGGAAGAACTCCCAGAGATAAGCAGCCTCGGGCTTCCAGTTCCAGTGGGCCTGGTCCTTGATGGCGACGAGCTTCATGATGGGCTGGCCGTCGGCGCCGTTGAGGACGTTCTCCTGAGCGCTCTTCTCGCCGAGCATGATGTCGTTGGTCTGGTCAAACCTGATGCCGAACCACTCGTTGGCCGCCATGTCCATTTCCTGGACCTCGAGGCCGTTGATCTTCTGGTAGGCCTGAATGATGGGGAAGATGGGCACGCGGGGGTCGACGGCCTGGATCCTCGTGCCGTCCTCGGCCACGGGGAAGGAGTTCTGGCTCGACCCGTCCACGGGAATCATGCCGAAGAAGTCGTGGTCGCCGCAGAGGTAGGTGAAGGGTACGAGGGTGCCGTCCCAGTTCTCGGCCAGCGCGGCAATCTCCTCCTTGTCGATGCCGGGGCCAGAGACGCCACCCACAGCTGCGAAGGTGTCGGCATACTTGACGCCGTAGAGCTCGGATGCGCTGGAGCCTGCGGAGAGGCCCGTCACGTAGACGCGGTGCGTGTCGATCTGCGGATACTTGGCAAACATCATGTCGAGCCACGTGATGATGCGGTCGTTCTGCAGGCCGTCGCAGCCAAAGAAGTTGGGCTGGGGCTCGTCGGAGCCGCTTTCGTAGACCACGTCCTGCCACTCGGGAGCCAGCACGATGAGGTCTTCGGTGCAGGCCAGCTCAAGCCAGCCGCTGGACTCGGCCTGAACGCGGGTGTCGTTGAGGTTGCCGTGCAGCGTGACGATAGCGGGAATGGTGCCCTCGGCCGCTGAGGCAAGACGCGTGGGAACATACTCAAACCAGGTGAACTTGCCCTCGAGGCCGTCTACCGCGGCGTTGTAGTTCTCCACGTAGTCAAACTGCGTGAAGTCGGGGATGGAATACAGCGGGTAGGGGTCAGTGAAGTCCGCGATGCTGGCCATGTAGAATTCGGTGACCTCGTTGTGCTGGCGATAGTTCTTGGAGAAGACCTGATCCCAGGCGTTGGCGAATGCGGTGGTGAGGTCGGCGTCAGCGGCTACGACCACACGCTTGAGAGGATCGTCGGCGTTCTCGTAGACACCGCCGCCCACCTCGGCAGCACCGTTAGCAGCGATGACGGCGTCCACGGCGGCCTGCGGCGCGTTGGAGAGGTACGCCGGCACGAAGGGCACGCCAGCGGCGGCAGCGTCGGTGCCACCATAGGTCATGATGCCAGCGACAAAGTACAGCTTGGAGGCGAGGTCGCCCAACACGAAGTCGGCACCCTCGTCAACGCCGATGACCTTGACGTTGTTGGCTGGACCAGCAGCAGCGGCAAGCTCGACGAACTTGTCGGCGTCAGCTGCGGTATACGCCTTGCCATCAGCGGGGTTCACCACGGTGACGGAGCCCACGTAGGTCTCGATGCTCTGAGCCAGGCCCAGCTGGCCAACCAGCTCGGCGGCGCCGGCAGCGTCCTTGGCACCAGCAAACACGTAATAGTTTGGGGAGAGGACGTTGGAGTAGTGGTACTCCACGCCGTCGTCCAGTGCGTTGTAGGCAAAGTTGCCGTCAACCTCGACGAGCTTGTCGAACGGCTCAGTCGAAGGAGCCTCAGCTGCGGGAGCCGCGGTATCTCCTCCCTTGTTGCCACACGCTGCAAGCACGGCTGCAGAGACAAAGCCCAGTCCTGCCACGAAGTTCCTCCTGCTGATGTTGATGCGTCCTGCCATGGTTCTCTCCCTTTCCCGTGTGTTTACACACTTCCTTACCATCAAATGTAGATGGTGCTCAACAGCTAATCTATGTCGATATATGTGACGTTGGCTATCAAAATTTGCGGCAATTTCTTATCTGGTGTTTGCCATCTCTTAGGTTATCAGCTATACGTCAATCCGCATGTTGCAATAAAGGCTCGCCGTTGCAGAAACCTGCAACGGCGAGCCTCAACGTGCATTGAAAGACGTCTTTACGCTTTAGCCGCCTCACCAGCCAGCAGTCGGCGAATGACCAGCTTGAAAAAGGCCTTCATGGGGAAGGAACCGACACCGGAGAATCCATGGGCAGACAGCCTGATGACGCGGTCGAACAGCAGACAGCTTGGGCCGTCATAGCACAGGGTCACCAGGTAGAGTCCGACACCACGACTTTTGAGCCTCTCAAGCATCTCGCGATTGTCCTCGAGGTAGCGTCCGTAGTTTGAAAACACAATAGCAAGCGACCCACTGGGGAGCTCCTGGGCAATCTGTTGTCTCTTGCTCCCAGTCTCCCCAACGTGAATGAGGTGACCGGCAGCCAGAAAGGCCACCTGGACGTCTCGCGCAATCATGAGCGGCTGCTCGGTGGCAAAGAGCGCAGTCTCTCGCGTCATCATGTCTTCGATGAGCGAGTCAATGGTCTCGGCTCTCACTGTACTCTTCAAGTCCTGCAAGGCCGCACAGAGCTCATCGACATAGCTTTCGATGTAGCTTTCATCGCCACTACGTAGCGCACGAAGCTCATCGGGCGCAATGCGCAAGGTGACCGAAGGATCTTGGCCAACAAGCCGACGGGTGATGGCCAAGAACTCGTCATAGCTATCAAACCCAAAGCGCCGCACCACACGCGAGACCGTCGACTTCGAGACGTAGGTCTGACGCGCCACTTCAGAAAGCGAAAGGCTATCGAGGTCGCGCAGGTGCGCAAGCAGATAGGATACCACCTCGTAGCGTGTGTCACGCTCGACCTCGGTATCCAGATAGGAAATCATGTCGTGGACTGACTTCATGGCGATGTCCTTGGTTGCAATGGTTCCATTCTGGTTCCACATGCTACCAGCCGTACGACACGTATACCTCTGTTGTGACGCCTTATGGCCCATATGACTCGGTAGGCATGATGCCGAGCAGCGTTGCCAGGTTATGCAACGCGTGCAAATCAAGGCAACGTTAGCGCACCGCCGTACGTAGTACCGTGGGGAGGAGGCGGTCGGTAGGTGGGAGAAAAAGGGGCATGACATGTCAGCATTTCCCAAGAGCTTTTTGTGGGGCGCTGCGACGAGCGCGTTCCAGTATGAAGGTGCCGCAACCGAGGGCGGCAAAGGATGGAACACCGCAGACGAGCGCTGCCGTTTACGCGCTGCCAACCAAGCAGACGCAAGCGTAGCCGCCGACGGCTACCACAATCTTGAGGAGGATGTAGCCCTCATGCGTGAGTTGGGGCTCACGTCGTACCGATTCTCCATCTGCTGGAGTCGCATCATTCCTGACGGCGACGGAGCTGTGAACGAGGAAGGCGTTGCCTACTACCTGCGACTTCTCCAGTTGCTGAACGAAGCGCAGATAGAGCCCGTCGTCACGCTGTTGCATTTCGACATCCCGTGGGCGCTGGTGGAGCGCTACGAAGGATTCGTGGATCGCCGTGCCGTGGACGCCTTCGAGCGCTACTGTCGCGTGTGCTTCGAGCGCTTTGGGCACCTCGTACGTTGGTGGATCACCATCAACGAACAGAGCGTGATGTGCTTTGCCACATCGATGCTGGGCCTCAAAGATGATGACCCAGATTTGGCTCGCAAGAGCGTCCAGGCCAACTACCATATGTACCTTGCCAACGCTCGCGCCGTTGCCGCATGTCACAAACTGTGCCCGGAGGCCAAGATCGGGCCGGACGTGTCGTACCCCACGCTCTACCCCATGACCTGCGCTCCCGAAGATGTACGCGCCGCCTACGACATCGAGGAAGAGGTCGCCTACGCCCCGATGGAGACCTACGTCTACGGTACGTTCCCGCGGTGGTTGCTCAACAAGTGGGAGGCGGCGGGCACCATGCCCGCGCGTGAGCCTGGTGATGACTCCATCCTCAAAGCCGGTGCCTGCGATTTCTTGGGAGTGAACTGGTATCAGACAAACGTTGTGAGCGTTGCGGGATCGGGGAGCGTTCTCAACATGGGCACAGCGATGGGCGCCCGCAATCCCTACCTCGAGTACACCGAATGGGGTTGGAGCTATGACCCCAGCGGCCTGCACATAGCCCTACACGAGTGCTGGGCACGCTTCCGCAAACCCATCATGATCTGCGAGAACGGCTGGAGCGAGCGCGAGGAACTTGACGCGGACGGCCACGTGCATGACCCGAAGCGCATCGATTACCTGCGTGATCACGTGCACGAGATGGCGCTGGCTCTTGAAGACGGCATCGACCTCGTCGGCTACCAGCACTGGAGCTTCGTGGACCTGCTCTCCAGCTCTGACGGCTTCAACAAGCGCTATGGCCTGGTGTTTGTTGACCGCACCGACTTCGACGAGAAGGAGTGCCGCCGTGTCCCCAAGGACAGCTTCTACGCGTACCGTAACATCATCACTGAGGCACAGAAGACGTAGCTCAAAGGCGAGACGCCTAGCTGCATGGCCAGGCGCCTCGCCTACGCTCGCCGCGCGGAGGTTCTCGATGTGCGCACGCAGGTAGTCGATGCGATACGGGATTTGCCCACAATTGGGAAAGCGGCATCGCGGCGCGCGACCGCTACTCGAGCACGGACGCCTGGGCGTAAGTAACAGTTGCACGTACACAATGGCTAGGATAAGAACGGCTTTGCATGTACCTGCGAAAGGAACTACCGATAATACGTGCTGAAATAGGCAATAGCAGTTCTCCTTGCATGGCAATCGAGGGCCCCGGGGTGCATCCCAAAGGCCCTCGCCGGTCCTTCGTGTCATGGCGCAGTTCATACCCTGTGGCCTACGCGTAACAGAGCACCTTCACTCTCAGCAGCGTCGGCTCTTCGAAGCGCAGGAACATAGTCTCATCGCCATTGAGCCTGCGGTCGCGAACCCACACACCGTCACGGAAACTTCCGTCTTCGCAAGCCAGTAGATCCACGTTCGGCAGGTCTACGTCGTTTGAGCGTGGCGTCACCGTCGCATTCATGATGAGCAGGTACGCCTCATCTGTTGCGTTCGTCAGCGCAGCGACAACCCCTGGCCCCTCGCCGAAAGTCACGTCGCAAGTCCAGCTGCCCAGGTTAAGCACCTGCTGTCTCCCACGCTCCTCGATGACGGCATCCATGCATCCATAACCATCGGCCGCTGAGAAGAGCTGTGACATCGCATTGGCCACTGCGGCATAGCGGCTGGGATCTTGAGGCGTACGCAGCGCAGGATCAGTGGTGTCCATGCCAAAGAGGATGCCGATGTCGCTGTAGAAGGGTTCGCCCATCTCCTCAAATCCAAAAGGTGAGCACGACAGGGCATGGTGGTGCGCAATGGTCCAAGCTAGACGCGGAGCCGCATGAGCATGGGTTGCTGTCTCGGGTATGGCTAGAGGGTTACCGAGCTTGACGTAGGAGTCACATACGTCACAGAACGTCGGCACGTAGATGTCGGGACAGAGTATGTCCACCGAAGGTGCCGCATAGCGCCACACTTCCATCACACGTGCGTTGGGACCTCCCGTAGGAAAGCGCCCGGGTCTATTTCCCTTGTCGAGCCAAGCGTTGGCCATCGTAGGTAGCGGGTAAGCCTCCTTCCCCGAAGCGGCAACCGCCTCCACGTAACGCGCCGTATGATAGGTCTGAAAGAGCTCTTCTGCCGTCGAACCAAAGACCTCGGTCCATGTACCCGATGCTGCGCCAGCTGTCATCGCAGACGAGATATCTGCTGCCAGCGTATCCTCGTGTGCCTGTAGGTAGCCAAGCAACCCTGATGGTGCCTGCCCCGCGAAGGCCTCATCAGCGGCGTCGCAGTGGTCACGAGCCGCGCCCATCAGACCGCACTCGTTTTCAACCTGTACGGCGATTACGATCTGTTGGGCTTCGTCATACTCCCTGATATGTGCCATAAGGGACGCAAACGCTCGCGCGTCCGCCGTTCGCGTCGCCTCACAAAAGGCTGAAAGTGTCGTGTACGGCATGTCGTGAAAATCGGTCAGTATGGCTTTGTGTTGGCCTTTGATCGGTTCTGCTCGCCAGAACCGTACCGTGTCACGCTTGACCCATTCAGGCGCGTACATGCAGCCGCCGTTCTTCCAGGCTCCAAACCACAAGAGCACAAGATGCCCGCCACGCTCACGTGCCTGGTCTATAAGCGCATCGACGACGGTAAAGTCAAATACACCTTCCTCGGGCTCCACAAGCTCCCAAGTCACCGGTACGTAAAGCGTATTGAGCCCAAGTTCACCCGCCTTGTCCCATGCGCGTGACATCCACGCCTCGCTCGACGAGGTCGAGTTGTGCACCTCTCCCGCAAGCATAAGGAAGGGACGACCATGAACCATCAACGTGGTTGAGCCATCAACGAGAGCAAGGTGGGGAATGCTGGTGTGGCCTGACATAGTTCTCCAATCAAGTAGTCGTGACGCATAACGAGCGATCTCCATGTCTCGCGGTCATGAAGCACGCATCAGGCGAAGGCTAGTGCTCTCAGGTCGAGAGATCCTGACCCGCGGGCAACTACGTAAACGGCGTGAGCATCCGTACAAGTCGAGGAGACTGAGGCCTTAGCCCATACCCAGGCGTCCGATGGGCTGACGCACACGCAAGCAATCTCGGGACCATCGGACGCATCGACCCGAACGCTAATCGAGCCATTGAACGTGCCGCGCACCTCGAGCCGTATGCTGCGCTCCGAACCGTCAAACGCTAAGTACTTCCAGCCGACCTCAGCCCCGTCACGCAGGTTGTGCACGTAGGCGTAGGCCGAGGTTGCTGCCCCTGCGTCCGCCTCTTGCGCAACGTACGGATGAGCCTCGTTCCACGTCACCGAGCTGCTGTAGTGCAGGATGCCCTCGGCGCTGCGCAAGTGGCAGCAGGTGTAGGCGGGCGTCTCGCGTGTGGCGAGAAGTGGCCCACCATTGAGACCACAGCTGGTCATCTCAGCCTGCTCGACAAAGCCGTCCTCGCGTATCACAACCTTTTCGGCCACGCCCTGTCGCGAGTTCTGATGCCCATGCGTATGGCGGTGGCCAAACACAAAGACCCGTCCGTCCGACAGCTCCACGAGCGATCCATGGTTGTTGCCCGGGTAGTACGTAGCTTCTGCCTCGGTTGGTTTGCCTGGCACTCCCACATCGCCGTTGGAATGAATGACTCCGCCATAGCTCAGCGGACCCTCTGGGGTATCCGACCAGGCCCAGCAGAGCTCGTGGCCCTGGATGCTCGAGTAGATGAAGTAGTAGCGATCACGAATGCGCCGGAAGCTTGACGCCTCGAAGAAGGGATGCGCTTCGAAACTCGTGCCATCCGCCTGTAGCTTTGCTGGAGCTAGACGTCTCGGCTCCTCGGCCATCGTAACCATGTCGGAAGAGAGTCTTGCTACCCAGCTGCCCTCGGTCACCGCAGCGGGCACGTGCGAGCCGGCCTTAGGCATGCCGAAACCCCAGTAAAGCCACGTCGTGTCACCCTCGACGTACGCAGCAGGGTCGAATGCCATGCCATAGCCACAATCAGAGTCGAAGGGCATGCCGTCGGGCAGGGCGACATTGCCAAAAAAGCGGTAATGCCCCGCCGGCTCATCGCACACAGCCACACCGATGTGGCACGGCCTCCCCACGAGCATGGAGGCAAGCGCATAGTACAGGTAGAATCGACCGTCAGGACCTCGAGCAACATCAGGAGCAAAGAGCGGCGCTGATCCGTCAACGTTTGAGGGGTCATCGGTCTTGCGGAAGATCACCCCTTCAAAACGCCAGTCTGCAAGGTCGTTCTCGGGTGCCGACCAGCATACGTAGTCACCCGGGCAATAGTTCTCGCCGCCAGCCGCATCATGTGAGCCGTACACGTATACACGACCGTCGAAGACATGTGGCTCTCCGTCGGGCACATACTCCCAACTGGGCAGATAGGGATTATAGGCAGCTCGTTTCATATGCCTCTGTCCTTGTGAGACTTGCGAGTGAGACGTGCCTATGCGGTCTGCATCAGCTTGGTACCAGCGACAACCTGACCCTCTGCAACCTTCTCAATACCGGCAAGGTCATCAGAGTTGGTGATGATGGTCATGATGATGTCCTTGTAGCCCACCTTGGCCACCTTGTCGCGGTCAAAGGTGAGCACGGGGTCTCCCGCGTTCACGTGGTCACCGGCCTTGATCCACACCTCGAAGCCATCGCCCTTCATGTTGACGGTGTCGACACCCACATGCACGAGCACCTCGACTCCGTCGTCGCCGGCAATGCCGAAGGCGTGCGGCATGGCGCTGACGACCGCGCCACTGATGGGGGCAAAGACGTGGCCGTCCGAGGGCCAGACGGCCACGGTTTTGCCCATGGCCTCGCAGGCGAAGACCGGATCGGGAATCTGGTCGGTCACCTCGACGCGACCTGCGGCAGGCGAGCACACGGCCCCCTTGTCGGCGGACGCCGCGACCGCCTCGGGCTTGGTCGGCTTCTTGCTTCCAAAGAGCTTGTCAAAGAATCCCATTTCGCACTCCATTCTCAACTATCAAGCAAGATTATTGGGGAGCTCGTGCTCCCGTCGGTATCTGCACTAAATACAATGTGCTCTCAAAAGGAGACGAGAGAAAAAAAGCCGCCTCCCATGTTTGGGAGGCGGCCAGAAAGGAAGGGCCGTTACTCCTTGCCCTCGGCCTGCTCCTTGGTGAGACCGAAGAGCCAGGTGGTCACGAAGGCGACGACGAAGCCGATGCCCATGGCGATGCAGCCGTTGATGAAGTTGCCCTGGCTGCCGCCTGCGAAGGCGAGGGGCGAGAAGATGCCGGAAGCCATGGTGTAGAGGGTCACGTGGGTGAGGGCGGCATAGAGGCCCGCGGCAGCGCCACCGCAGAGGGTGCCGATCCAGGGGCGCTTATAGCGCAGGAACACACCGTAGAGCAGGGGCTCGCCCACGCCACCGAAGAACTGGGTCATGAAGTAGCCCCAGCACAGGCTCTTGTTCTCGGGGTCCTTCATCTTGAGGGCCACAGCCAGGCCGACGGCGGAAGCGGTGAAGTTCTGCACGGTGGAGGCCATGAGGAACATTGCGTCGGAGCCCACGTTGCCAAAGTTGGCGATGGCGATGCCCATGATGCCGATGTGCATACCGGTGAGGACGAGCATGGGGTAGGTGGCAGCGAAGATCGCGATGGCGAGGAAGCCGAGCGGGGAGTTGCCGATGACCTCGAAGAGGGTGGCCACGGCGTTGCCAAGCAGGCTGCCCAGCGGGGCCAGGATGTAGAGCTCGAGCGGGATCATGACAAGGACGGTGAGGAAGGGACCAAAGACGGTACGCACGGCGTTGGGCATGACACCGTTGATCCTCTTCTCAAGGAAGGCGAACACGGGGATGCACAGCAGGATGGGGATGAGCGTCTGGCCATAGCCAAAGAGCGGCATCGGGACCTGGGCGCCGAAGAACGAGAGGCCGGTCTCGCCACCCACGAAGGCCGCAAAGCTCGGCTCAAGCAGGGCTGCGCCGAGCATCGCACCGAGGTACGGGTTGGCACCAAGCTTCTGAGAAGCCGTGAAGCCGGCAAGGATGGGCATGAAGTAGAAGCCGGCGTTGTACATCATGTCGCAGAGGAACACGAGCGGGCTGTCAGCGGGCACCAGGTTGAGGAACGTGGGGCCGAAGACGGCGCCGAGGGTCTTGAAGAGACCGGCGGTCATCAGGACCGGGACCAGAGGAACAACCGAGCCGGAGAGGTAGTTGAGCACGGCATCGAGCACGTTCTTGGGAGTCCACACGAACTTGGCGGGCGCGTCGTCGAGGTTCTCGTCGATGGAGCCGCCGCCACCGACACCGAGCTTGGTCAGCTCGTCGTACACCTCGGGCACGGACGGCCCGATGATGACCTGGTACATGCCGCCCTGCTTCATGACGCCCAGGACACCCTTGATGGCCTTCACGTCCTCGTCCACGGGCAGGTTGTCGTCGACGAGGTTAAAGCGCAGGCGCGTCGCACAGTGGATGACCTTGCTCACGTTTTCCTTGCCGCCGACGGCTGCGAGCACGTCTGTGGCGATCTGCTTGTTGTCTGCCATGACCTTTTCCTTCCTTCTGTTGGTTTGCTCGTCTTCCTTGACTTGCTGAAACCAACTATAAAATACGCGATATACCTGCAACAATAACAAAATGTGTTATAGACACTGTGAGTAATTACCACCTTAGGAGCGCAAGTTCACTTTTTCTAAAGTCTGGTGACGACAACGTCAGAGGAGACGTACAGGCTCACGTGGGTGTCGCTTGGGGCCTCGTAGGCAAAGCTGAGTTGGCCGCTCTCGTCTCGAGACCACTCCGTACGAATGACGCCCTGGCGCGTCGCGAGCGAGCACGTGACGCGACTGGTGGCAGGGCTGAAGTGGGGGCGCAGCTCCACGTGGTCGGCCGCCACGGCGTCATCGGCCACGCGTATGCCGCCAAGGCCCTGATAGAACCACTGCAGGTAGCTGCTGAACATGGCGTGGTTGTAGGACGAGAGGAAGGTCTGGAACTGCTCGGCCAGCGCCTTGTTGCCGCTTGCCAGCATGGCCTTGAAGCTTGGCGCCTCCTCGCGTGTGAGCCAGCGCTCCACCACGTCCGAGTGGCCGGCGCGATGCAGCAGGTCGAAGGCGATGGTGGTGCCGAAGATGCCGGTGGCAAGTACGCCGTCCTGCTCGGCCACCTTGGCAGCGAGCACGTCGGCAAGGGCTTGCTCGTCATCAAGCCCAAGGTCAGCCACGAAGGCGATGCCTGTCTGCGTGCCGTCGCCCCACGTGCCGTCCTCGTGGCGGAAGCGAGCGCGGATCTGCTCCTTCAGCTCGGCGAGGTGTGCCTCGTAGGCGCTCGCATCCTCGCCCAGGATCTCGCAGAAGCGTGCGCCGGCGCGGGCGAAGCGGGCGATGGTGCACCAGCCCACCAGCTCCTTGTCGGGGGTTCCGTTCTTGAAGTTCTCGGCCGTTCCCACCGAGCCGTGGTCTCCCAGGCAGTGGCCCGCGAGCTCTGCGGGGTCCCAGCCCAGCAGGTAGTCCACAAGCTTCTTCACGTAGGGCCACTCGTCTTCTACGAGGTCGCGGCAGCCGTAGAACTGGTAGGCGCGCAGCACCAGGTGCGGGTAGGCGAGCTGCCACAGCAGCGGTCCCTCACCATAGGCCGTGCCGTTCGAGCCGATGCCCATAAAAGGTGCGGTCTCGGGCACGCCGCCCGCGGCAGTTTGGTCGTTTCTGAAGTCGCGCACGGTCTTGCGGATGAGCCGCTCGCAGTCAAAGGCCATCAGGTTGGACGCGGCAAGCGCCACCATATCGCCGCCGTAGCCCAGACGTTCGCGCGCGCAGTCCTCCCACAGGCCGTGCACGTTGTTGAGCTTGGTGCGGACGGCTGCGTCAACAAGGCTGTCGTAGAAATCGTCCCCCGTGCTGACGGTTCCCGTAGCCATGAGGTCGGTGTGCACCGGCACAAGGCTGATGGAGCGCAGCGCATCGCGGCCTATGCCGCTGATGCAGGCGTAGCGACACGAATGCACCGTAAACTGGTTGGTAAAGTGATTCAGCCCCTCGTGGGCGACAAGACGGTCGGTCTGGATGGCGCACTCGGGGGCGCCGGGGCCGCCCGGGATACGGATGTTCCCGGGCACGAGGCATCCCACCAGGCCGGCATGGCTGGAGTCGTACGAGGGCATGCCCTGCTCGTCAAGCTCCTCGGCGTAGCGGATGGTGACCTCGTCACCCTCGTGGGCAATAAACGCGAGGTCAACCATGCCGGTCACGAGCTCATGGAAGTCGATGAGGAGGTCGCCGTTGGCAAGCTCGCGCATATCGGTGCCGGCGATGGGCTCAAAGCGACGGCACCGCTCCACCACGCTCGGAGCGAGCGTCCGGAAGTTTGCCTGGGAGATCACCGGGGCCAGTGCCCCGCGCTTCCAGGTTAGGTCGCGCTTCTCGCCGAGGTAGATGTTGTTGAAGAGAAGCGGTCCCTCCGTGCAGCCCCAGCTCTCGTCGGTCACAAGAGCGAGCGATCCGTCCAGCTCAAGCTGGGCGAGCGTGGTGGGCGTGCCCACCTCCGCGAGGCGCTCGCGCAGGTTGTACTTGCCAAACATGGTGAGTGGGGAGGGGTTGAACCAACCGTTGCCCAGCTCGATGACCAGCTCGTTGGTGCCGGCTTTGAGAAGGTCGGTCACGTCCAGCTCGTCGAAGTAGACGAGCTTGGTGGGGTTGGTCCAGTCGCCGAGGAGTTCGGCCGAGGTCGCGGGCACGCCATTGACGGTGACGCGCGCATAACCAAGGACTGATACGGTCAGCGTCGCCTTGCTGGGCAGCTCGCTCACTTCAAACGTGCGCACGAGCACGTGGTTGGGATGGTCTTGGTAGTAGCCGGCGCCATCTGGGCCGTAGTCGTAGACGGGACCGCTGATCCAACAAGCCTTGGTGCTGATGCTCATGATGCTCCTCCTTGTTATTCAGTGTTGTGTTACAGTCTAAAAGGTGCATACTACCTGCGACAATATGAGATTGTGGCGTCATTAGTGTCAAAGTTTGGAGTCCTATGAACGCGTCTGAGCTGCCTCGTGCCCTTCTGTCGACCACCGACTACGGCCATCTGCATCCAAATGCCGTGTGCGAGCACTTTGCCAAGTGCTATCCCTTGGTGGACTATCAGGGGAGAGACCTCTTCCTCTTTGGTCAGGCGCGCGAGTTTGGGGACGCGCGGCACATCGTGTCGTTCCACGGCAAGAACTCTCCCGTCACGCCCGAGCACATCTTCTCTTACGTCATCATCACCTACTGCTGGCAGGGGAGCTTCTCCATGGAGCTGGACCGCGAGCCGGTGACGCTGCAGGCAGGTGACTGCGTCGTTATGGATCGCCACGTGCCACATGGGGTCATGGAGACCGGCCCGGACGACATCACCGTGAACCTCATCCTCGCGGACGAGTTCTTCGAGGGCAGGCTGCTTGACGGTATGGCTGACCTTGCCTCACCCTTCGCGACCGAGCTCATGATGCCCGGTGCCTCGCATGACCACTACCGCGTCTACCGCACCGCGCACGACGAGATGGCACGCGCCTGCGTCGAGCGCGTGCTGTGCGAGCACCTCGAGCCCGACATGACTTCGCCCTACCTCATCGACTTCTTCCTCGCGGCGCTGCTTACGCACCTGCTGCGCACGTACGAGCCCAAGGGCGTGCTGGACGACGTGGCCTACGAGCGCGCCGAGCTGATGGGTGCCGTGCGCGAGTACATCGCACTCAACTATCGCGAGGGCAACCTGGCACAGGCCGCGCGCGACTTGGGCTACGAGCGGACGTACCTCTCCAAGTTCGTGCGACAGGCGTCGGGGATGACGTTTAAGCAGCTGGTGAACGTCGAGCGCATGCGCCGCGCCGCACTGTTGCTGCGTGGATCCAACCGGCCCATCTACGAGATTGCCGAGGATGTCGGCCTCTCCAACCTCACGAGCTTTTACCAGCGCTTCCGCGAGTGGTCAGGCTGCACGCCGCAGGAGTACCGCAAGCAGGGCTGACGCAATTTAGGTCCCTGACCCCAAAATTGCATGAATGCAATTTTGGGGTCAGGGACCTAAATTGCGTCGGTAACGCCCGTATGGCTCAGGCGTCTGCCAGGACGTTCCGTTAGGTATCATGGCAAGAGGTAAACCAAAAAGAGCCATGGAAGGAATGCCCATGAGTCTGTCTCTTGCCCCCATCTTTGCGAGTGGAATGGTCCTGCAGCGCGAGCTGGCGGTGAGCGTCTGGGGTACGGCTGAGCCTGGTGTTGCGGTTGACGTGCGCATTCAGGGTCAGGCCACCTCCTGCGTGGCCGATGCCCAAGGCTCTTGGAGCTGCGAGCTGGCTCCGCTGCATGCCTCCGATGCCGAGACGCTTGAGGTCGTTTCTGGTGATGAGCGCATCACCCTCTCCGACGTGGCCGTGGGCGAGGTCTTCATCGCGGGCGGCCAGTCCAACATGGAGTTCTGGATGCGCTACGACAAGGAGGTCGAGGAGTACCGCGCCACCTGCGCCAACCCGCGCATCCGCTTCTACGACCAGCCCAAGTGCTCCTACCCCGGCCAGACGGACGACTTCGACTACTCCAAGGTCGGCATCTGGCGCAAGGCCACGCCCGAGGACCTGGACTACTTCTCGGCCGTGGGCTACTACTTCGCGCGGGGTCTCGAGATGGTGCTCGACGTGCCCGTGGGCATCGTGGGGTGCAACTACGGCGGCACCACGTCCGCTGCCTGGATGACGCCCGGGCACGCGCGCGCCGTGCAGCCCGAGCTGGCCGCGGCGTTTGACGCCAAGCTCCAGGGGCTGCCCTACGAGGAGCTGCTTGCCAACGGGCGCCTCAACGCTGCCAAGAACGACAAGGGCTACGCCACCTGGCCGGCCTGGAACGAGTTCTTCCTGCCGCGCACGCCGACCGAGGACGAGGTCAAGGCCTTCATGGCGGCCGAGGCGAAGAGGGCATCGGGGCCGGCTGACGTAGGGGGCCTCGAGATTGGTGCGGCACAGACCGGTGCAGATGATGACTCGCACATCCACCCCGGCCTCATGACCCCCACCAAGGAGGCGCCGGGCGCCCTCTTCACCCACATGGTGCTCCCCATCGCGGGCTTCGCCACGCGCGGCGTGCTGTGGTACCAGGGCGAGAGCGACGACGAGGTTGACGGCGCCCAGTGGCGCCACGAGGAGGCCCTGCGCACCGTCATCGCGGACTGGCGCGCGGCCTGGCAGCGCCCCGACCTGCCCTTCCTGGTGGTCCAGCTGCCGGGATTTGGCGACTGGATGGGCATGGGACCGCATGACTACGTGACCATCCGCGCGTGCCAGCAGAAGGTGGCCGACGAGGACGAGCACGTGTGGCTCTGCTCGGCGAGCGACATGGGTGACAGGCACGACATCCACCCCAAGGAGAAGAAGCCCATTGGCGAGCGCCTGGCCCTCTTGGCCATGCGGCACCTGCTGGGGATGCCCATCCCGGCGGACGCGCCGCGCTGCGTCGGCTCCGAGCGCAAGGGCTCGTTCGTCGTCCTGCGCTTCGGCAACGCCGCGGGCGGTATGCTGATCGAAGGGGCCGAGTGCAACGCGCTCGAGGTCCTGCGTGACGGCGAGCCCGTGCCGTTCAGGGCCGGCGCGCGCGGAGACGAGCTGGTCATCATGCTCGAGGGCGACGAGCCTGGGCCCGTCGAGGTGCGCTTTGCCCAGACCAACTGGTTCCGCACCAACCTCTACAACGGGGCCGAGATCCCCGCCCTGCCCTTTGCGGTAACCTGCTGACGTACGGCACAGAGGGAGTGCGCCATGCTCACCTACACCATGGATGTCGAGGAACGCAGCCGCTGGATCATTGCCACGCCCTCGGTAACGGAGTCTGCTCAGCCCTATTTCTGCAGCGAGGTGGGCGACTTCTACGCTCGTTCTAACTTCTCCACCGCGCGGTCGGACAAGAACAGCTTCATCGTGTTCTACACGCTGGGCGGTGCGGGGGTGGTGCGGCAGGGCGGACAGGAGGTGACGCTCGTTAAGGGCCAGGCACTGCTGATGGACTGTCGCTCACCCCAGAGCTACGGCACGGCCCCGGGTCACAACCATTGGTATCACCTGTGGGCGCACGTGGACGGCGGGGGTGTCTCCTTGGCCGGAGAGCAGCTGGGCCTGCCGCGCCTTGTCCCCGTGAACGTACCTGCATCGCGCGTCCAGCCCCACTTTGACGTGCTCTTCGACCTGATGGGCAAGGAGTCGCTTGTCAACCGGGCACGTACCGGCGTGGCCGTTCACGCGCTGCTGGCAGAACTGGTGATGGCCTCGCTCTCGCCACAGGGATCTGACGCTGACGATCCCGTGGTCGCAGTGCGCAACTACGTCGAGAGGCACTATGCCGAGGACCTGTCCCTCGAGCGGTTGGCTGACGTTGCCGCCGTGAGCCCCAGCTACCTCATCCGTCTCTTCAAGCGCCAGATGGGCACCACGCCGCACGACTACCTGCTGCGCTACCGCATCTCCCGCGCAAAGGAGCTGCTCGCCGAAACCACGATGACCAGCGCCGCCATCGCGCGGCAGGTTGGCTTTAACTCAGAGAGCAACTTCAGCTATCGCTTCTCGCGGATGGTCGGGCAGAGCCCGCGGGCGTATCGGCAGAGCGCGCCCGAGCTGGTACTGGAGCAGGGCAACAGGTAGCTCTTTGGGAGCTGTCCTGCCGAAGCCGTCGCGCGGAAAGGTGCCATGGGATCATGGTCAGTTGGGATGGGGCGAGCCATGGGCTTTCTTGACCGTCTGTTTGCCGAAGTGCATGTGCCTGACGCCGACGGCGTGAGGGTGCTTGATGTGCCAAGCGCCATGAATCTGCGCGATCTGGGAGGCTACGAGACGCCTGATGGCCCGACCGTCACGCATCGCTTCCTGCGCTGCGGCTCGACGCGGTGCATGAGCCAAAAGGACCGTGCGTACCTTCGCTCGTACGGCCTGACGCACGTTCTTGACCTGCGCGGCTCGGGGGAGAGCCCCGAGCTCACGTGTCCGTATGCCCGTGAGCGCGATGTCGTGTGGAAGAACGTGACCCTTCTGGGCCGCAACCTCTCCGATCCCGCCTTCGCCGCCGCCCAACACGACCTTGACTATCTGTCGCGGGGATACGTCGCCATGCTCGAGAACCACGAGACCATCAGACAGGCCGTGTCGTTCTTGGCAACCGTTCCCCATGACGAATGCGCACTCTTCCACTGCGCCGCCGGCATGGACCGCACGGGCGTGACGGCGATGCTGCTCCTGGGGGCTGCGGGCGTCTCGCGCACCGACATCGTGCGCGACTATCTCTATTCGTTTGCTTCCGTGCGCGACGTCGACCGCTTTGTTGCCGAGGGCATGGCGCCCGACTCGTTTGCTGGGAGCCGCCTCATGGGTCGCCTCGACACTATGGGCAAGGTGTATGACGCCGTCGTGGACGCATACGGCACGGTGGGGGACTACCTCCTTGCCTGCGGTCTCTCCAACGCTGAGCTCGAGCTGCTGAGGAGCCGCCTGCTCGTCGCTTGATTGCTTTGTTCCTCGACGGGGCCGTTCGCCAATATGGGTAATTTTGAGTATCCTAATTTTACCCATACCATGCCTATATTTGAATAGTTGTATGCATATGTCCGCATGGCCGAGCGGAGGGCAGAATGACGCAAAAACTGGCATTTCCATGGGAGAAGGGCAACGAGTTCCTGCTTGCCTGCGGTGATGTCCACGAGCCGTACGAATTCTGCGTTATGGTGCTTGAGCGGTTTCACACGCTTGTGGACTTTGACGAGGGCGTCTTCCTCATGCTGGATGGCAACCGCAACATCGAGCGCAAGTACTTCTCCAACATCTCCAAGCACTGGAGCTCGCTCTACCTCGAGTACTTTGCGCGCGATTCGTCCAACGGGTTCGAGCTGAGCCAGGACGTGTCAGAGCAGCGGGGCATGACGTACGTGAAGGTCATCGACTGGGGCGCCTATGACTGGATCAATGACGACTTCATGAACCTCTACATCCGCGCGCGCGGCCTCTGCCATTCGCTGACCTTTGTGCTCTTCGACTTGAACGGGGCGCCTGCGGCGGTGTTCTCGCTGGACAGGATGCGCGAGCACCCCTACACCGACCGGGATGTGACCATCACGCGCACGATGGTGGCACACCTGAACAACTTCTATAAGAACCTGCTGGTGCGCCCTTCGGACGTGGCTCCCGAATGGGAGGACGTGCGGGGGGCAGACGACCTCACCCCGCGCGAGCGCGAGGTTGCCGACCTTCTGTGCAAGGGCGTGAAGCCCAACAACATCGCGCGCGAGCTGCACATCTCCGTTGGCACGGCAAACAAGCACATCGCCCACATCTACCGAAAGTTTGGGGTGAGCAGCCGCCAGGAGCTGCTCGTTCGAATGCTCAGGAAATAGGAATACAGGCAATCTGAAAGGATGCTCGTGATATGGCTGTGACAATAGGACAGGAGGCCCGTGGGGCGCTTCTTTCGGGGGTGAACAAGCTCGCTGACGCCGTGAGGGTGACCTTGGGACCTCGTGGTCGCAACGTCGCCATGTACCAGAAGGCGGGCTTGCGCGACGCCGAGTACTCTGACCGCGCCCAGCCGGGGGCGCACGTGCTCATGACCAACGACGGCGTGACCATCGCCAAGTCCATCGTGCTGGCCGACCCGGCCGAAAACATGGGGGCCCAGCTGGTGCGCGAGGCTGCCGTCAAGGCCAACGACGAGGCGGGCGACGGTACCACGACCGCGATAGTGCTGGCCCAGGCGCTGCTCAAGGGCGCCTTCCGGGCGGTTGCGGCGGGGTCGGACCCGCTTGCCCTGAGGCGTGGCATCAAGGTGCTGGGCGATGCGGCGCTTTCCGAGCTTAAGAAGCGTGCCGTGCCCGTCGACACCGAAGACGCGCTTGCGAACGTGGCCACCATCTCGTGCCAGGACGAGAAGATCGGGGCGATGGTGGGCAAGGCCCTCCATGAGGTGGGCCTCGAGGGCGTGGTCAATGTCGACGACTCCCGCCGTATGGACACGGAGCTCGACATTGCCGAGGGCATCGTGTTCGACCGGGGGCTGACCAATCCCTACCTGGCGACGGATGCTGCCCGTGGCGTGGCTGAGCTCGAGCATCCCTACATCCTGCTTACCGACAAGACGTTGAGCAATGCGCAGGACCTGATCCCCGCCATGATCTGCGCCGCGGAGGATGGTAGGGACTTCCTGCTCATCTGCGACGGGCTGGAGGGTGATGCCCTCGCCATGGTCATAGAGAACAAGCGCCAGGGAGACATGGGCGTGGCGAGCGTGCTTGCTCCCGAGTACGGGGAGGGCAGGCGCTGGCGCATGGACGACCTGGCCGTTCAGACGGGTGGCATGTACGTGACGGCGGAGGGAGGCCTCAGCCTGCAGGACGTGACGCGCGACATGCTGGGTAGCGCCGAGCGCGTCGTGGTGGATCGCAAGCGCACGACCATCATCGGCGGCGAGGGAGATCCTGCCGCCGTGGCGGAGCGCGTGGCACAGCTGCGTTATTACGCTGAGAACACCAGCTACGAGTTCAACCGAAAGCGCCATGCCGAGCGCCTGGCCAAGTTCGTCTCGGGCGTGGCGACCATCAAGGTGGGCGGCGTGACGGAGGCGGAGCAGTGGGAGCGCAAGATGCGCGTGGAGGATGCGGTGAACGCCGCGCGCGCTGCCTTCGAGGAGGGCGTGGTTGCCGGTGGCGGCACGGCGCTCTTTGATGCGGCAACCGAGCTTGACGACGTTGCGGACGGGCTCGAGGGTGACGAGCGAGTTGGCGCCCGGATTGCCCTCGAAGCTCTTCAGGCACCGCTGCGGCAGATTGCCGAGAACGCGGGTAAGAGCGGTTCGGCCATCGCCGCGCATGTGGCGGAGCTGGAGCCGGGCGTGGGCTACGATGCGGGAAGCGACCGCTACGTGAACATGCTCTCCGAGGGCATCATTGATCCCCTGAGCGTGACGAGGACTGCCCTCGAGGCAGCCCTTTCTGTGGCGACTACGGCGCTCACGAGCGAGGCGAACGTGTTGAGCGTGCGCGGCGAGGCCCGTAACCTTGCCGAGGCATTTGGCGTGGGGGGTGCGCGATGAGCTACGACGAGGCCGCGTGGCGAGCCTATGTGCTCGCCTATGACGTTGAGGTTTCGCAGGAGGACGTGGAGGAGGAGCTCTTTCGGATCCGAGCCGACATGAAGCATCGGATGATGTATGCGCAGATGAGCGGCGAGGAGGCCCACCTCTTTCCCGATGCGGAGCTTGCCGAGCAAGCCGATGCCCTCATGGAGGCCGCCGTATTTGAGGTGAAGGAGCCTCTCGTGCTGAAGGACCTTACCAAGAAGCTTGACGTGCAGGTGACCGCCGACGAGCTCTTGGCCGAGGGGGAGGCCATTGCAAAACGGCAGAACTCCACGCTTGACGAGGTAAAGCGCTTCTTTGGACAGGACCTCGCGTTTCTCGAGCGCGACGTGCGCGAGAACAAGATCCGCCTCTGGGCGACATCCCAGCAATAGGGCGATACAAAGGGGTTACGCCCTTACGTATCGGTTGGTACGTAAGGGCGTAACCCCTTTGTATCGACTTGTCTCACAAATACATACTTATACCTCGGCAAACAACCGCTTTCCATACCCATTATTGTGTATAAAACATACCCATTCCTACCCATCGAAGGCGAACGGTTGCTCGTATCTTCAGAAATGTGGGAGACACATTCGTAGCCGCTGCTGCGGCGGAAAGAGGGTTTTGCCATGGACAAAGAAGATCTGTTTGACATGTCATGCGACAGCCTGGAGGATGTGGAGCCCCTAAGCGACCTCATGGACCTCAGCGGCAAGGTCGCTGTGGTCTCGGGCTCGGTGGGCCTGGCCCTCTTTGTGGTCAAGCGCCTGGCTGAGCTCGGCGCGAAGGTAGTCTTTGGCGCCCGCTCCGAGGAGTGGGGCGAGATGGCCCTCGAGGCCCTGAACGACCTCGGCTACGAGGACGTGGCGTACAAGCAGTACGACACCCGCAACGTCGCCGAGTCCGAGGAGCTCGTCAAGTTTGCCGAGGAGACCTACGGACCGGTTGACATCTGCGTGCCCGTGGCCGCCACCTGGCAGGCCCGTGCCTTCCTCGACATGGACGAGGAGCTTTACGACGATGTGGTCGACACTGACATGAAGGGCCAGTACTTCCTGGTCCAGGCCTGCGCCCGCTCCATGGTTCGCGCCAAGCATGGTGGCAAGGTCGTCACCATCGCTTCCGTTGCCTATCGTGGCGAGGACATGACCAAGCTCGCCATGATGACGCACTACAACGCCGCCAAGGCAGGCGTCATCGGCATGACCCGCGGCATCGCCAAGGAGCTCAAGCAGTACGGCATCAACGTCAACTGCGTCGCACCCGGCGCCATGGTCACCCCCGGTGCCATCGCCAACTGCCTCGAGACCACCGAGCGCTATGGCCAGGAGTGGCAGCACGACCAGATGAGCCTCTCCGACGCTCCCGTCGCCTCCACGCCCGACATGATGGCCCGCGTGATCGCCACCATGTGCACAGGCATCTCGGACTTCATGTACGGCAAGGTCATTGACGTCGATGGCGGTGCCGGCCTCTCCTTCCAGGAGAAGCCTTGGAGCTACACGATGGAGGGCGGCCTCCACGCCTAAGGGCACGTTCTTTTGGTAATCACCCGCGACAGCGGGATAGGCAAGATACGACAGAGAAAGGAACCATCATGGCCATCAGCAGCAAGAGCAAGCTCAGCGAGATCCTTGAGGACGAGCGCGCCGTCGCTATCATCGACGAGTATGTTCCCGGCTTTGTCTCCAACCCCGAGCTCGGTCCCGTCAAGGGCATGAAGATGAAGACCTTGCTTAAGTTCCCGCAGGTCGGTCTGCCCAAGGAGACCGTCAACGAGATCATCGCCCGCCTCGATGCCCTCGACGCATAATTCCTCAGCTTTACTTTGCCGCTGTCCGGTCCTGCGGGCAGCGGCAGTACTGCTGTTACGTCACTGATTGAAAGGAACGAACATGGCAGATAACGAGCATGCCAACATTTCGATGTCAACCGTGCACCGCACCCGCAAGAACCTCGCCTATCTCCAGAAGATGAAGGACAAGGGCGAGAAGATCGTCCAGATGTGCCCCGCAGAGCTCGGTCCCTTCTTTGCCATGGCCGCCGAGATGGTCGGCTGCGACATCTGCCGTATTCCCGACATGATGAGCCTGCGCAGCTCCGTGGACTATGACCTCATGAAGATCACCTCTGGCGTCACCATCCGCAAGTTCCGCGAGTACTGCAAGATCATCCACATCAACTACTACATGCCCGCTCCCACGTATGCCACCGGCGAGCAGGCTGTCCGTTGGGGCTCCGAGTGGACCTTCGACGGCGCCGACTCCATGCTGGCCATGGGCGTTACCAACGACGTCCTCAAGTTCATGAGCGACAACTACGTCCCCACCTTCGGCCACATCGGCGCCATCTCCGGCTGGCAGACCAATGCCACTGGA